>Ga0268264_10000192_pt1 | contig 126749 bp, 128 predicted proteins | sample KBSSwiS32_FD_190357 | JGI IMG/M metagenome (GOLD analysis project Ga0268264, IMG submission 190357) | Switchgrass rhizosphere microbial communities from Kellogg Biological Station, Michigan, USA - KBS Switchgrass S3-2 (SPAdes) (version 2) | ecosystem: Host-associated > Plants > Roots >... | reverse complement strand
CCCCATGGGGCCCTCGGGCAGAAGACCCCGATCTCACTGACAAATCACTGTGGCGGAGCCAGCCAGCCATCGTGATTGAGGCCGGAAAACTCCAGCCTCAGCCGGTCCAAAGATGGGGAGCGGATCAACGCCACCCAGGACTCTCGCTCCCGCGGATTGAGAAACGGGGGTCACGTCACGCCCAAAGCTCGGCGAGCCGATTGCGCCGGGCGGACCAAGCTGAGCCGCGCTCTAACTAGGGTTCATTGGCTCGCGCAACTGCAGCATCTTGCGGAAAAGAACGAGGTCTCGGGTCCTGCGTTCAGCTTCCAGCGCCGCAAGTTGCTGAGCGTAGCTGTCGACCTGCCTGTTAGCAGCAGGTGGCGGAGCAGCTGGATCCGCGAGCTTCATTGGCGCTTCAGCTCACGGACGCAGGCCCTCAGCAACTGCGCGCGAGCGCGAGGCAGGTCCGCCGCCTCGAGTTCGCGAAGGGCGCCTTGCAATGGAAGTCCAAGATGCCGCGTGCCCAGGCTCCAGATCTCCGCTCGGATCTCAGCATCGCCCGGAAAGGCTCCACGCCACCACGACGAGACGTTCATTGGTGTCGCGACTTGGGGGAGTTCACCGCGTTGTGGCTCCCAGACCCAGGCGTGACGTCGCCGAAGGCGTAGCCTTTGGCTGTTTCGGCTTCCTTGCCTCCCGGTTGGACCTTTTTTGAGCCTTAGCCATGATGAGCTCCCTTCAGTGTACCGGGTCGGAGAACGCCCCTGCCTAGGCAAGCCGAGCCTGATGGGGTCATCGCTTTAACCGCCAGCCGGCAAGGGAAAAAATCGTCGGCATGAAAATGGCGCTGACAACGCTAAGCGCAGACGCTGCAATGAGCATGTACCGACTGTCTCGGAGCGCGCGCGTCCCGCGGGATCGACCGCTTCGGTGGCGGCACACGCCCGACGGCGCTGGGGAGTCATATGGGGACTGCAAACTGGGATTGCGAGGGCGATCGGGCCGAGGGGACCGGCGCCGGTCGAGCACATGGGGCGCTGGCGTCAGACGGCTTAGCGCACGCCAGCGCGCCGTCCGGCGGATCACCCGCTGGGAGCACGAGGCGGTCCTGGAGGCCATGCAGCGCCGGCTCGATCATGAACCTGGCGCCATACGCATCCGGCGACAGACCGTCGAGCACGTCTTCGGCACGATAAAGGCCTGGATGGGCGCCACCCACTTCAGGACCAGGCGGCTGAAGAACGTCGCCAGCGAGATGAGCCTGCAGGTGCTGGCTCTACAATCTGAAGCGCGCCATCGCGATCCTCGGCGTCCGCCCGCTGATCGCAGCGATGCGAGCCTGAGGCGGCGGCTCATCCCGCGCTTCCCGCGACAATCCCGCCGCGTTTCCACACAGCCTCCACCCTTCAGCGACATTCGAGGCGTCCGCTTCCCGCACATCCACGCTGCCCGCCTCAGCATCCCCTCCGTCTCCGCCTGGCGCGGTCCAGGGTGGCTAGCACCGCGGCGGCGAAGGCGGCGGTGCGGCGGGCGGTTTCGAGGTTGGCTTGCCAACCTGAGATCGGCGCGCCTTCCGGCAGGGTGATGCGCCAGGTCCAGCCGTCCTGGGCGCGGGCGAAGCTGACGGGGTAATCGGGGTGGGAGCTGCACATGCGCCGACCTTGCGGCGGGGCGATGCAGCGGCGCCGGCGAGCGCCGTGGCGTTTCCGTGCAGAGGCGGTGCACGGGTCAGCTCAGCGGCAGCGAGATCTCGAATGCGGCGCCCTGGGCCGAGGGGACAAGCTCCAGACGCCCGCCGCTCGCCGCCAGCAGCGAGCGGGCGATGGGGAGGCCCAGGCCCGTGCCGCCCTCCGCCCGGCGGCTGGTGAAGAACGGCTCGAACAGCCGCTCGCGGTCTCCCGGCGCGACGCCTGGGCCGTCGTCGCTGACCAAGAGCACCAGCTGGGATTTGCGCCGGCGCGCTAGGACCTTCGCGCGGCCGGCGCCGGCCTGGCGGCTGTTCTGCAGCAGGATGGCGATGACCGTCTCCAGCGTCAGGGCCGGCGCGGGCGCGGGGCCGAGATCGCCCGGCAGGTCGAAGTCGACGGTGAAGCCCGGGCCGGCCACGGCGTCGGCGGCCTTGCGCAGCGGCTCGCCGATCTCGGCCAGAGCGCCCGGCTCGGCCGTCGCCAGATCGGCGCGGGCCAGGTCGAGCAGCCGGCTGACCAGCCGCGAGAGCCGCTCGCTGTCGCCGGCGATGTTGTCCAGGAAACGGCGGCGCTCCTCGGCCGACATGGTGTCGAAGTGATCCTGCAGCAGCTCGACTGCGCCGCTGATGCCGGTGAGCGGGGTCTTGAACTCGTGGCTGACCGCGGCGGCGAAGTCGCGCAGGTAGCCGGAGCGGCGTTCGATCCGCTCGGCCATGGCGCGGAAGTCCTCGTACAGCGCGCGGATCTCCAGGGCGGCGGTGGCCGGCGTCGGCGGCACGTCGCCCGTGCCGGCGGCGACGTCGCGGGAGGCGTCGCTCAGCGCCTCGATCGGCCGGGTGACGCCGCGCGAGACCAAGCCCGACAGCACCACCAGAACGCCGAAGATTAGCGCCACGCCGAACGCGATCTTGCCGCGGTCTTCGTAGAGCCCGCGGAACAGCGCGCGGGGCGAGCGCGACAGCAGGACCACGCCGACGACGCGGCCGTTGACCTCGATCGGCCGCGCATGGTGCAGGCGGATGCCCGCGGCGCGGCTCAGCCATTCGAAGGAATACTCCGGATGGTAGTCGTCGCGCCGGCGCAGCGCCGTGCGCGGATGGCCGGCGAGCGCCGCCTTCACCTCCGGCAGGTCCGCCAGGCTGGCGCTGACGCCTGGACCCCGCACCACGGCGCCGGTGGAATCCAGCAGCAGCACGGAGGCCAGCGTGGTTTGGCTGGTGCGCGCGATCACCGGGTCGAGGCGGGCGGCCACCGCGACGGCGGCGGGATCAGCCGGCCGCGTCGCGGGCTTCGCCGCCGGCCGCTCGGGCAGCAGGGCGCTGCGGCTAAGGTCGATGGTGGTGGTTTCGGGACGGTAATAGCCGGGGCTCTGCAGGTCGGGCGGGGCCTCGACGTCGCCCGGCCAGGCGACCGCGGCGGCCGCCGCCAGCGCCGCGCCCTGGGCCACCAGCTCCGCCTCGGTCTGGCGCACCAGGGTGTTTTCGTAGACCCGCAGGAAGATGGCGCTGATCCCCGGCATGGCGGCGGTGAACAGCAGCACGCTGAAGAGGATGGTGCGGAGCCGAAGCGTCGGCCAATGCCGCTTGGCGAAGGCCTTCAGCGCGTGGATCACGTCGCCTCGCCGCGGCAGGGCCCGAGCCGATAGCCGACGCCCGGCCGGGTCTCGATCAGGTCGCCGCCGCCCAGCCTGGCGAACTTGGCGCGCAGGTTGCGGATGTGGCTGTCGATGGTGCGGTCGGTGATGGCGAAGCCCGGGCCGTGCAGCCGATCGATGATCGCATCGCGGCTGAACACCTTCTGCGGCGCGGCGAGCAGCACCCGCAGGATTTGGAACTCGGTGACGGTGAGCTCGGCCGGGGCCTGGTCCCACAGCGCCGCCCAGCTGTCGGCATCGAGGCTGAGACGGCCGTGGCGAAGGACGGTCGCGGCCGGCGGCGCGGCAGACCGGGCGCGGCGCAGGATGGCGGCGACCCGCGCCACCACCTCCCGCGGGCTGAACGGCTTCACCACATAGTCGTCGCCGCCCAGTTCGATGCCGAGCACGCGGTCGATCTCCTCGTCGCGCGACGACAGGAACAGGATCGGCAGGTCGCCCTGCGCCCGCAGCCGCCGGCAGACCTCCAGCCCGTCGAGCTTCGGCATGTTGATGTCGAGCACGACCAGGTCGGGCGGCGTGGCCGCGACCGCGGCCAGCGCGGCTTCGCCGTCGGCCGCTTCGTGCACGGTGAGCCCGGCCTTGGTCAGGGCGAACACCAGCAGCTGGCGGATGTGCGGATCGTCGTCGACCACAAGGACGGTCTGGGGCATCGGCTCATGTTCCGGCTGGCGGCGGCGGCGTCAACGGCTGAGCTGGAGGCGCCCATTCGCAGCCGTTGGAGCCCGCCGACCCCGGCGGCCCGGCGATTTCCAGAGCTCTGGCCAGCCGGCGTTCGCCGCGCCAGGTCCAGCGGCGCCAGTCATTCTGCCGCTGCGCCAGATCGGCCACGGCGACGTTGCGGGCGTCGGCGATGCGTTGTTGCAGGGTGGGCGGCAGCGGCTGGGTGGCGAGCTCCGACAAGGCGACCGCGGCCGACGGCCCCAACTCTCCGAGGTAGCAGAGGTCGAGCGCAGCCCCGCTCGCGCCCAGCTCCCGCGCATGGCGGACATTCCAGGTTGCGGCGACGGCGCCCAGGTCGACCACCGCGCAGACGGCCAGCACCAGCCCTGCGGCGGCGGCGTTGGCGTTGATCAGCCAGACGGAGGATTTGCCCCGCAGCAGCCGCCAGCCGATCAGCGCCAGGCCGACCGCCACCAGCCCCATCCAGGCCAGCGCGGCGATGCGCATCCGGGTCAGCGAATAGGCCTCGATGTAGTCAAGCGTGCGCAGCGCGGTGGAGCCGACCAGGAAGACGTTCTGCGCCACCCAGGCGATCACCAGCCCGCGCGCGGCCATGAACTTGGCGACCTCCGAGCCCGGGCGCAGGAAGACCAGCACGAAGGCGCCGGCGAGCAGGGCGGTGAGGATCAGCGGATAGGCGCCGCGGTGTGCGTACTCGGCGAAGCTCATCCCCGTCGGCAGGCTCGCGCCGCTCCACAGGTAGGCGACGTCGAGCCCGTTCTGCACGGCGAACAGCAGGTTGAAGAGCGCCAGCGATAGCACCACCGATGCCGCAGTCGCCCGGTCGCGGCCCGTGGCGACGATCGGCTTCAGGCGCCGCAGGAACCTCGGCCGAACGCGCGGGCGCAGCAGCAGCCAGAAGCCGATGGCGAAGATGGCCCAGAGGATCAGGCGGAACAGGTCCAGTTGCGGCAGGCGCAGGCGGGCGAGCGCCTGGCCGAGCACCGGGTTGGCGGCGACGAACAGGCCGGCGAAGGTCACGCAGCCGACCAACGGCAAGGCTAACAGGCCGGCCGCTTTCGCCGCCGTGATCGGCTGGCGTCCGCCGCCGCGCTGTCGCGCCTTGCGCACGAGGTCCAGGTCGCGGAACGGCGCCAGCGGCGCGCGCGAGAGCGCCGCGGCGATCCGCACGAGCACGGTGGCGGCGTCGTCTGCGCGACGCAGCCTGGGCGCGAGCGCGGCGATGGCGAGCGCGATCCAGAAGAACAGCCAGCCGAGCAGGCTCGGCCGCTCGAACGGGAGCAAGGCGCAGGCGGCCGCCACTGTCATCGCGCAGGCCGCGACCGGGTTTCGCAGGGTCCTTCGGTGCGCGACCGCCACGGATAGCACGGCCGCCGCCGCCAGGGTCGCCGACGTCGCGCCCGCCCAATTGTCGTGGACGACGAGGTCGGCGAGAAGGACCAGACCCAGGGCGAGGCCGATCTTAGTCCATAGCTGAGGGTGCGGGACGATGCGGGATGGCATGCGGGGCTCCAGGCAGGCGAGGCTGTCCCGGTGCTAAGGCGCCGCTGTCCAGCGAGCAGCGAACCGACGTGGAGGAGCCGACCGGGGGCCGTGCAGATCCGGTGCAGCCTCATCTTGCATGCCAGTGCGAGACATCGGCGTCGGTTGGGCTAAGCTGACCGAGCGGGACGTGGCGCGGCGAGATGATCGCGCCGGCCGCCGCACGCGCATGCGCTCGTCAAAAGGGGGCGCGTCATCGGGGAGGGGACGTGAGCTCGACCAACCGCATCGCCATCACGTCCGCGGTCATGTGCGCGACCATGATGACGACGCTGGACACAACGATCGCCAACGTCGCGCTTCCGCACATGATGGGGAGCCTGTCAGCGGCGGCGGACCAGATCACCTGGGTGCTGACCTCCTACATCGTCGCCAGCGCGATCATGATCCCGGCTTCGGCCTGGCTGGTGCACCGGCTGGGGCGCAAGCGCATCTTCCTGCTCTCGATCGCCGGCTTCACGCTGAGCTCGATGCTCTGCGGGCTGGCGATGAACCTGCCCGAGATCGTCATCTTTCGCGTGCTGCAGGGCGCCGCGGGGGCCGCCCTGGTGCCGATCGCCCAGGCCATCCTGCTGGACATCAACCCGCCCGAGCACCACGGGCGCGCGATGGCCATGTGGGGCGTCGGCACGCTCGTCGGGCCGATCCTGGGCCCCGCGCTCGGCGGCTTCCTGACCGAGCACCTGTCCTGGCGCTGGTGCTTCTACATCAACCTGCCCATAGGCGTCCTGGCGTTCGCCGGCGTCAGCGCCTTCCTGTCCAAGGACGGCGCGCCGCGTCGCGTCCGGTTCGACACCTTCGGCTTTATTTCGCTGGTCATGTTCGTCGGCGGTTTTCAGCTCATGCTCGACCGTGGGCCGGGGGAGGACTGGTTCAACTCGGCCGAGATATGGGCCGAAGCGCTGCTGTCGCTGGCCGGGCTCTGGATGTTCGTCACCCACACGCTGACGGCCGAGCGGCCGCTGTTCGACCGCGCCCTGGCGTGCGACGTGAACTTCGCGACAGCAACTGTGTTCGGCTTCGTGGTCGGCGTGCTGATGTTCGCGACCTCCGCCATCATTCCCTCGATGCTGCAGAACGTCATGGGCTACCCGGTGATGGTCGCGGGCTTCGTCAGCATGCCGCGCGGGATCGGCTCGATGGTGGCGATGTTCACGGTCGGGCGGCTGATCGGCAAGGTCGACGTGCGGATCCTGTTGTTCGTGGGCCTGCTGGTCAGCGCGGTCTCTTCCTGGATGATGTCCAGTTACGACCTGATGATGGATTCAGGGCCGGTGGTCGTCGCCGGACTGGTTCAGGGCGTGGGCACGGGTCTGCTGTTCGTGCCGCTCTCGACCATCGCCTTCGCGACCATCGCGCCGACGCTGCGGCCCGAAGCGTCGGCAATGTTCAGCCTCATTCGCAACATGGGCGCGAGCGCCGGGATCTCGGTGCTGCAGGCGCTCGTCGTTTCCAACACGCAGACCATGCACAGCTCGCTGGCCGGCCGGTTCGATCCGGCCGACGCGGCCATCCGCGCGGACCTGCCCCGGTGGTTCGATCTCGGTCGGCCGGAGGGCCTAGCGACGCTGAACGCCGAGCTGACCCGCCAGGCCTCGATGGTCGCCTATGTCGACGACTACCGACTGATGTTCATCGTCACCTTGATCTGCGCGCCGTTGGTGCTGCTGATGCGCAGCCCCGGTCAGACGAGGCCGCGGAGCGCGGAGCCCGCCGCGGCGGAGTGAGCCGGTAGATATTCTCAGGCCTCGATGCCCAGCCGGGCGCGGAAGCTGGGCGCGACGATGTCGTGCCACTCCGGGTGCTTGGTGATGTAGCCGGCGATGAACGAGCAGGTCGGGATCACCTCCAGGCCCTGCTCGCGCGCGTAGCTCAGCGCCGCCGTCGCCAGCTTGCCGCCCACGCCGTGGCCCGCGAACTCCTCCGGCACCACGGTGTGGGGCAGGATGATCTCCCCGTCGCGCAGCCGGTACTCGGTGAAGGCCACCGCGTCCCCCAGCCTCGCCTCGAAGCGGCTCGCGGCCTCGTTGTTCACGACGGCGATGGTCTCGGACATGGGGAGCTCCTGGCGACGATGAGCGAGACTAGCGCCCTTCGCCGATACGCGCAGACATGAAAAAGGCCCGGGATCGCTCCCGGGCCTTTTCGTATCCGACGGTCGTCAGGGCCTAGTTGCGGCTCTGGTCGACCAGCTTGTTCTTGGTGATCCAGGGCATCATGGCGCGCAGGCGCTGGCCGACTTCTTCGATCTGGTGTTCCGAACCGCGACGGCGGGTGGCCTTGAAGCTCGGCGCGCCCACCGCGTTCTCCTGCATGAAGTCGCGCACGAAGCGGCCCGATTGGATGTCTTCCAGCACGCGCTTCATCTCGGCCTTGGTCTCGGCGGTGACGATCCGCGGGCCGGTGACGTACTCGCCGTACTCGGCGGTGTTGGAGATCGAGTAGTTCATGTTGGCGATGCCGCCCTCGTAGATGAGGTCGACGATCAGCTTCACTTCGTGCAGGCACTCGAAATAGGCCATCTCGGGGGCGTAGCCCGCCTCGACCAGCGTTTCGAAGCCGGCGCGGATCAGCTCGACCAGGCCGCCGCAGAGCACGGCTTGCTCGCCGAAGAGGTCGGTTTCGCACTCTTCGCGGAAGTTGGTCTCGATGACGCCCGAGCGGCCGCCGCCGATGGCCGAGGCGTAGGCCAGGCCGAAGTCCATCGCGCCGCCGGTGGCGTCGTGGTGGATGGCGATCAGGCAGGGCACGCCGCCGCCCTTCTGGTATTCGCCGCGCACGGTGTGGCCGGGGCCCTTGGGCGCGACCATCAGCACGTCGACCGACTTCTTCGGCTCGATCAGGCCGAAGTGGACGTTCAGGCCGTGGGCGAACAGCAGGGCCGCGCCGTCCTTCAGGTTCGGGGCGATCTCGTCGCGGTAGATCTGCGCCTGGTGCTCGTCGGGCGCCAGGATCATCAGGGCGTCGGCCCAGGCCGCGGCGTCGGCGACGCTCATCACCTTGAGGCCGTCGGCTTCGACCTTCTTTGCCGTGGCCGAGCCGGCCTTCAGGGCGATCGCCACGTTCTTCACGCCGGAATCCACCAGGTTCAGCGCGTGCGCGCGACCCTGGGAGCCGTAGCCTACGATGGCGATCTTCTTGTCCAGGATGCGGGAAATGTCGGCGTCGCGGTCGTAGTAGACGCGCATGTGTGTTCTCCTGAACGAAAGAAGGCCGCTCGCCCGCGTCACGCAACGCGCAGCAAAGCGCCGGCTCTGAAGCATTTTTTTCGTCGAAAGGTCAAGGGTTGGCGCGGACTTAGGGGCCGTGTTCATCGCCTGCGCGTGCAAAGCATGGCAATGAGACGCCGATGATCGAGGTCACGTCCGCCATCGCGATCAACGAAGCCGAGCTGATCTGGAAGGCGGCGCGCGCCTCCGGCCCGGGCGGCCAGCACGTCAACAAGACCTCCACCGCCGTCGAGCTGCGCTTCGATGTCCGCGCTTCCCCGTCGCTGCCGGAGCCGGTGCGTGCGCGGCTCTACCGGCTGGCGGGTTCGCGGCTGACGCAGGAGGGGGTGCTGGTGATCTTCGCCCAGGGTTCGCGCTCGCAGGAGATGAACCGGACCGAGGCGCTGGAGCGGCTGGTGGCGCTGATCCGCAAGGCCGCCGAGCCGCCGCCCCCGCCGCGCAAGAAGACCAAGCCCACCTACGCCTCCAAGCAGCGCCGCCTGGAAGGCAAGGCCCGCCGCGGCGGCGTGAAAGCGATGCGCGGCAAGCCGGGGATGGATTGAACCGCCGTGCGGGCGGAGGCTCTGCTTGAATTGTCCGCGAAGCACGCGAACCACACCAACAAGCCAGGGTCGAGAAAGCTTGTGACCGGCCGCAGGCCGGTCGATCGGTTCGCCCGAAGCGGCTCCATGGGCGCGCTGTCGCGGTTTCAAGTTCGAGCGTGCTCGTGCGCTTCGTGGATTCCAAATCCAGCGTCGCCGACCATACGAACCGAGCGAGTCACCCCCGCCCCCTCGCAAACCGTTGGCTCCGCAGCTAAATAGGCGGCGATGACCGCCGCCTCGACCGTGTTGCGCGACGCCCCGGACGGCCTGATCGAGGCTGCGCGGGAGGCCGTGCGCCTGCCGGTGGGGACGCGGATCGTCGCGGCGATGTCGGGCGGGGTGGACTCCACCGTCACCGCCGCGGTGCTCGCCAGGGCCGGCTACGACGTCGTTGGCGTCACCTTGCAGCTCTACGACCATGGCGCGGCGATCCAGAAGAAGGGCGCCTGCTGCGCGGGCCAGGACATCCATGACGCGCGCACCGCCGCCGAGGCGATCGGCATCCCGCACTATGTGCTCGACTATGAGAGCCGCTTCCGCGAGCAGGTGATGGAGGACTTCGCCGACGCCTATCTAGGTGGTGAGACGCCGATCCCCTGCATCCGCTGCAATCAGACGGTGAAGTTCCGCGACCTCCTGGACACCGCCCGCGACCTGGGCGCCGAAGCGATGGCTACCGGCCACTACGTGCGCCGCGAAGTGGGCGCGGCCGGACTCGAGCTGCACCGCGCCGCCGACCCGGCGCGCGACCAGAGCTATTTCCTGTTCGCCACTACGGCTGAGCAGCTGGAGTTCCTGCGCTTCCCGCTGGGGGCTTTACCCAAGCCCGCGGTGCGGGCGGCGGCGGCGGACCTTGGCCTGGCGGTGGCGGAGAAGCCGGACAGCCAGGACATCTGCTTCGTTCCGGAGGGCCGCTACACCACGGTTATCGACCGGCTGAGGCCGCAGGGCGCCGAGCCGGGCGATATCGTCCACCTCGACGGCCGGGTGCTCGGCCGCCACGAGGGCGTGACCCGCTACACGATCGGCCAGCGGCGGGGGCTGAACGTGGCGGTGGGCGACCCTCTGTTCGTGGTGCGCATCGACGCCGACAAGCGCCAGGTGGTGGTCGGCCCGCGCGAGGCGCTGCTGACGCGGGCGCTGACGCTGAAGGAGATCAACTGGATCGGCGGCGCCAGCATCGAGGCGGCCTGCGCCGCCGCGCGCCCGGTGCTGGCCCGCGTGCGTTCCACCCGCGAGCCTGTGCCGGGGCGCCTGGCGCTGGTGAACGGCGCGCCGGGCGTCGCCTTCGACACGGCCGAAGAGGGCGTCGCGCCCGGCCAGGCCTGCGTGCTCTACGCCCCCGAAGCCCCCACCCGCGTGCTGGGCGGCGGCTTCATCGCGGGGGCGGTCAGGAACGCGGACTAACGGCTAAAGCCGCTGCGCCACCGCCTCCATCTGCTCGGCGCAGATGCCCCAGCCCTGTTCGAAGCCCATCTCCTTGTGCTGTTGGGCCGCCTCGTCGGTCCAGTGGCGGGCGCGGGCGGTGTAGAGGGTCTCGCCGTTACCGGCGTCCTCGAAGGTCAGCACGCCGACGAACATCGGCTTTTCGGCGACGCGCCAGCCTTCGGTGAAGGCGTCGGTGAACACCAGCTTCTTGCCCGGCACGACTTCCAGATAGACCCCGTCGTTGGGGAAGGACTCGCCGTCGGGCCCGTGGAAGATGCTCTTGCTGGCCCCGCCGGGACGAACGTCCATCGCGATGACTTCGGCGCGCCAGGGCTTGGGGCAGAACCACTCCGGGATCAGCGCCGGGTCGGTCCAGCAGCGGAAGCAGGCTTCGGGCGATGCGGCGATGCGGCGGGCGATCACCAGCTCGCGGGCGTTCTCGGGCGTAACGTCGACGACGGTGGCCATCTGATGGTCTCCTTGGGCGGGGTTTGCGATCTAGCTTACGGGCCTAGGACGTGTGCGCCGGCGCGGCGCCGACATCAGGGCGCAGAATTTTGCAGCATGTTGATCTTCATGCCGCCCGGCAGGATCACATCGCCTGCCTTGACGCCGGCCGGGCAGGGGCCTTTCCAGGTCGCCTCGATGGTCATCTGATGCGTGCCGTTCATCTGCGGCGAGGCGGCGCCGGCGATCGTGTTCTGTGCGCTCACCTTGTAGGCCTTGGCGAAGTCGCCAGTGACTTCGCCCTTTGTGGTCGTGACGCCTGTCTGGCCCATGTTGCAGCTGGCCGTGAAGCTCCAGCCGCCGCCGACCCGCGGCGTGACCTGCGACTGGCTGCAGTTCTCCTTGTTCGCCTGCTGGCCCCAGACGCTGAAGCGTTCCTCCACCGCCTTGTCGATGCAGACTTGGCTGGTCTGGCTCATGCCGGCGCTGGTGACCTTCTGTTCCCAAAGCCCGGGCGTGCGATGCGGCAGGACGGCGGGAGCCACCTGGGCCGGGCCAGATCCGGGCGCTGCGGGTGGCTTGGGCGCGCTGGCGGGCTTCTTTTCGCAAGCGGAGAGCAGGGCTGTTGCCGCGACGGTGACGACGAGCGCTTGGCGCATCTTGGACGACCTCCCATTTTGGCGCCACGGATCGAGCGGCGCGTTTCGTCGGCTCACGAAAGGAAGAACGCGTATGAGCGAACTGCGCAACAACCTAGAGCGGTCGCGCTACGAGATGGACGAGGCGGGCGCGACCTCCTACGCCGATTACCGCCTGCGGGGTGAGCGGATGTACGTCGACTACGTCTTCGCGCCGCAAGAACTTCGCGGCACGGGCGCGGCGGGGCGGTTGATGGCGGCGCTGGCGGCGGACGCCCGCGACCAGGGCCTGAAGATCACCCCGATCTGCGGTTACGCGGCCGCCTGGCTTAGGCGCAGCCACGAGTTCCGCGACCTGATCGCCTGAACGATCCGTGCTTCGGGGTGAATGAAAACGGTGAATCTGCGTGGCCGAGCGGCGGGCGCCTCGAGGTGCGATGGGGATGGCGCACAAGCCTCGGAATTCGCTCGCGGTCCGCTCGGCCGCGCCTGCATTGAAAGCCGCGCTTAGGCGGCGCGGCCCGCTGCTCGGCGAGCCGCCGGGCGTGGCCACTTCCCCGCGGGGAAGCAGGCCGACGCCTCAGCTGAATATCTGTCCGCCAGGCCTTAGGCCGTGGTGCGGGCGACGATCGCTTCCAGGGTCTGGACGCGGGCTTCGCAGTCTTCGACCAGCCGGCGGGCCAAGTCGCGAACGCCCGGCGGGTAGGCGTCGCCGCCTTCGGCGATTTCGGCGGCCAGGGTCTCGACCTCGACCATCGCAGTGCTCAGCGCCTTGATGTGATCCTTGGCCAGCACGCGGGCCTCGTTCTGGAGGCGGCGGATGCGCTGCGCGACGGTTTCGGTCTTCGGCGCAAGCTTGGTGTCGTTATCAGCGACGACGCTAAGAGACGGTGACATATTTGACCTCAATCCCCACCCAGTTCCGTGCGGCCGCGACCCAGGATGGGCCGATGTTGGAAGCCGCTAAGCCCTGCTGTTTCATCTACGAACAATAACAGCTCAGGTTCCTTGTCAGTGGCATGAACGGCGCCACTTTTCGTGCCTAAGGCGAAGGTGGGGATTTTGCGCCACGGTGTGAAGTTAACAGCCGAAGAAAACGGCGCAGCTTGGTGAACGCCGGGCCGCCCGGCTGGCCGGCCCTCCGCAAGACGCTCGCCAAAAGCCGCGGGGCGCATAGTAAGGTCGACCCCGGAGGCGCACAGGGCGAATGAGTTCAGAGGAGAGCCAGAGTCTGGGCGCACGCCTGGTGGCGAGCGCGGGGCTGATCGCCGCCACGCTGATGATGACGATCGACACGACGATCGCCAACGTGGCCCTGCCGCACATGCAAGGCAGCCTCTCGGCCTCGCCCGAACAGATCACCTGGGTGCTGACGTCCTACATCGTCGCCAGCGCAGTGATGACGCCGCTGACCGGCTGGATGGCGGGGCGTTTCGGGCGCAAGCGCCTCTTGATGGTCTCGACCGTCGCCTTCGTCGTGGTCTCAATGCTGTGCGGCGCGGCCACCAGCCTGACCGAAATGGTGCTGCTGCGCATGCTGCAGGGGGTGGCCGGCGCGGCGCTGATCCCCATGTCGCAGGCGGCGATCCTGGACCTGTGGCCGACGCGTCTGCTTGCGCAGGCGATGGCCGCCTGGAGCGCGGTGATCATGGCCGCGCCGGTGCTGGGCCCGACGTTGGGCGGCTACCTGACCGACGCGCTCTCCTGGCGCTGGGTGTTCTATATCAATCTGCCGATCGGGGTGATCGCCCTGATCGCCATGTCCCTCGGGTTGCCGCGCGACGAACCGGGGCGGCGTCCCGCAATGGATCAGCTCGGCGTCGGGGCGCTGATCGTCTTCATTGTCAGCCTGCAGCTGCTGCTGGATCGCGGGCCGAGCCGCGACTGGTTCGATGCTCCGGAGATCTGGATCGAGGCGGTCCTCGCCGCCTGCGCCCTGCACGTCTTCGTCATTCAGACGCTTACCGCGCGCAACCCTTACGTGCCACGGGGCCTGCTGGGCGATCGCAACTTCATGAGCACGCTGGGCGTACAGCTGTTGCTGATCGCGCTGCTCCAGGCGAGCGCGGCGCTTACGCCGACGCTGATGCAGCAGTTGCTGGGATATTCGGCGCTGCAGAGCGGCATCGTCTCGGCGCCGCGCGGATTCGGCTCGGTGGCGGGGTTCCTGCTGGCGCCGTGGATCTCCAACCGCATTGGCCCGCGCCGCGCGATGTTCGCGGGGCTGCTGCTCAATGTGGCGGCGTTCGCGATGATGAGCCGCTTCGACCTTTCCATGTCCCCCCGGCCGCTGGAGATCACGGGCGTGCTGCTCGGATTTGGGCAGGCGCTGATCTTCAATCCGATGGCGGTGCTGGCCTACGCCACGCTCGCTCCGTCGCTCCGCAATGACGCCACGGTGATCGCCAGCATGGGGCGCAACCTCGGCGCCAGCGTCGGCATCGCCATCCTGCAAGCGCTGAGTGTCCGCCAGAGCGCCGCGGCGCACGAGGTGCTGGCCGGCCACGTGAACACGTCCGATCCGCTGGTCCGGTGGGCGCTGCCTGAGATATTTCAGGGGCCGGGAGGCCTTGGGCCGCTCAACGCGGAGGTCACACGGCAGGGAGCCATGATCGCCTACGACACGGTGTTCGGTTGGATGTGCGCGGCCAGCCTCGTGATGGCGCCGCTGATCCTCATCATGCGCCCGGCCAAGCCGGGACAGGGCAAAGGGATCGAGATCCACGGCGAGTGAGGCTTAAGGCGTCGACGGCTCCCGCTCCAGGAGCTGGGGGGCGATTGATATCGAGGGGCCGAAGCCGCCGACCCCCCTTAGTTCGCCTGCCATTGTGTTGCGCAAATGCCCATGCAGTGGCGAATTCGCGGCATCGCTAACGAGAGCCTACTTGCCGGCCGGCGCGCGCGGAATAAGGTGATGCTCGACCGACGGCCGTGAGGCTGTCAGGGGCGGCGGGGGCCGCAGCCGCGGCGCGGCGCGTGGGAGGCAGCCTCAGGGCTGCCTTCTGCGTTTCTGGCCACCTGCATCGCGCGTCCGCTGCGAGCCCTTCGGGCGAACGCGCGCCTTACGGCCAACGAATTCTTAGCCCCGCGTTCAACGCCAGTTCAGCTTCAGCGCGCGATCGTAACCAGGAGGTCAGCGACAGGAGTTGGACATGGGCGAATGGCGCTTCGACGGAGCCGCTGGGCGACCCTCGATCTGGGCGTTGGCGGGACTGATTGCCAGCCTCGGATTTCTCGCCGCCGGCGTCACCCTGCTCGCCACGCTCCCGGTCGCCTGAGCGCGGACGGCGCCGCTGATTCTCCGCCGCCGGAGCCACACCAGCGGGCTGGGAGGAACGGGAAATTCGCCCATGAGGCGATTTGTCCACCTCCAATTAAGGCCACATCACCTAGATTGTGACCAAACCTAGGCCATGCGTGGGTTGCATTAACTCTCCTGAAGGTTGAGCCTGCTCGCGCTGGGAGGGAATCGAGTGACGGAGTTGACTGCAGACATCCGCCGCACCCGGCGACCCGCGAGACGGGCCGCCGAACCGCCGCGACGGTTGACGGACGCCTTGGTCGCCGAGGCTCCGCTCGAGGCGGACGAGGTCGCGGCGAGCGTCAAGGTGCTGCCGGGCTGGGCCTGCGCGGCCATCATCCTCGGCCTCTCCAGCGCGCTTTGGGCGCTGATCTTCATGGCGGCGGCGGCCTTGTTCTAGACCGCAGCGTCCGGAGCTATGTCCGGCGGCCGCCTCAGAAGTGCAGCCGCACGGCGCTTTGCAGCACGGTCTCGTGCTGTTTCGCCGCCTCGCGCCGGGAAGCGGCCAGCCCGCGCTGATCGCGCCCTGTCCGAGCGTGCGCGTCCCATCAGGTAGGCGGTGCGGAACCGCACGTCGACCCAGGTCTCGGGCCGGGCGAATCCTATCCAGGTGCGGCCGTCGGGGCCTGGGCGCGGACCCGGGTTTGCGTGTCCCGAGCCCAGTCGATCGACAGGGTGGTGGGTGTCCCACGCCCATTGCAGACTGCGAACCCCAGTGCGGTTCCCCCGGTTGTCGTAGTGCAGCGCCTGCACGGTCAGCGCCGGTGCGACGTGTCGGGTCCCTTAGCGCAGGTTGTCAAACGCGCGACCCTCCGAGACCCCCATAATGGTGAAGATGAGCGGGGATTCACCTCGTCGCTTCACTACCGCCTAAGCATGGCGCGCGAAGAATGGGGCATTGTCCGCGTCCGGTGAGCAGCCCCTTTGGAAAACTGGTTCGACGAGCGATTCACCACCGCCGTGGCCCGTGACCGCCGCGAGGCGCCGCTGCGCCTGGCCGTGGCGCTGGTCGTCGGCGTGGTGCTGGCGGTCGCAGCGGACTGGCGTCCGGCGTTCATCTGGACTCTGGCGGCCGTGGCCGTCGAAGCCGGGCTCTATCGCCTGACGCAGGCGCTGGACGAGGACCGGCCGCCGTCGAAGCTAGGGGCGTGGGCGACCGCGGCCGTGCGGCTGCTGCTGACCAACGTCTGGGCTTTCCCCGGATTTATCTTCTGCGCCTACAGCAACTGGGCGGGCCAGTATGCGATGAGTTATTTCGCCATCCTGCTGGCCTATCTGATCCTCCGGCGCGAGCGCGCGCCGCCGCTGATCGTGGCGACGATCCCGGCCGCGGCCGCGCCGCTGGTCAGCCCGATCCTGTTCCCCGCCCTGTTCAGTGGCCGCGACATCGCCGTGCAGATTGCGGCGGTGGCGGCGGGCGTGGCGATGGCGCGGATCGTCGGGGACCTGCGCTCACCGCCTGCGTCGCGCAGCGCGCCCGCGCGTTCCGCGGTCACCCGCGGTCAGGCGGCGGTGCGGGCGGTGCAGCGGATCGACCCGCCGATCGCCGAGGACGACTTGAGCCTGGAAAGCCTGCGCGGCGCCAAGGCGCAGGCGGAGGCCGCGAGCGAGGCCAAGAGCGCCTTCCTCGCAACCATGAGCCATGAGATCCGCACGCCGCTCAACGGCATCCTCGGCATGGCGCAGGCCTTGGCGGTCGATCCCGGCCTGTCGCAGAACCAGCGCGCCAAACTGGAGGTGATCCGCAAGTCCGGCGAGTCGCTGCTGGCGATCCTCAACGACGTGCTAGACCTGTCGAAGATCGAGGCCGGCAAGCTGGAGCTCGAGACCATCGAGTTCGACATCGCCGACCTCGTCCAGGGCGCGCATGCCTCCTTCAAGCCGCTGGCGGTGGAGAAGGGGCTGGACTTCAAGCTGAAGGTCGATCCGAGCGCGGTCGGCATCTACCTGGGCGACCCGACCCGGGTGCGCCAGGTGCTATACAATCTGATCTCCAACGCCGTGAAGTTCACCGACCGTGGCGAGATCTGCGTGTCGATCACCCATGCCGCCGAGACCGGGCTGCGCATCGTCGTCGCCGACACCGGCATCGGCATGGAGCGCGAACACCTCGAGCGGATCTTCGCCAAGTTCGAGCAGGCCGACGCCTCCTCGACCCGGCGCTACGGCGGGACAGGCCTGGGCCTGGCGATCTGCCGCGACCTCTGCGGCCTGATGGGCGGCGCCATCGAGGCGGACAGCGAGACTGGCCGCGGCGCGCGATTCACCGTCACCCTGCCGGCGCCGCGCGTCGCCGACAGCTGGCCTGCGCCGGCTGAAGCCAGCCTCGGCGCGGCCTTGCCGCCGGTCGAGAGCGAGGCGCTCCGTGTGCTGGCCGCCGAGGACAATCCGGTAAACCAGCTGGTCTTGCAGACCCTGCTGGCCGAGGTGGGCGTCGATCCGATCGTCGTCGGCGACGGCGCCCAGGCGGTGGAAGCCTGGTCGGCCCACGACTTCGACATCATCCTGATGGACATCCAGATGCCGGAGATGGACGGCATGCAGGCCGCGCGTGCGATCCGGCGGGCGGAGGCTCGGACGGGGCGGCCGCGCACGCCGATCATCGCGCTCACCGCCAACGCCATGTCGCACCAGGTCTCGGAATACGCCGCCGCCGGCATGGACGCCCACGTCGCCAAGCCGATCGACCTGCGCATTCTCTGCTCGGCCATCGAGACCTTGCTTGCGGCCTCCGGCGAAGAGGCTCAGCCGGTCAGCGGGGCCGCCTAGCAAGCACCTGTCAGGCGTCTTCGGTCGCCGCGGCGCGGTCGACCTGCAACTGCACGGATCGCAGGAATGCGAGCCGCTGCTCCAGAACACGCCGCGCCAGCGGTCCGCCGGCCTCGCACGCGCCCTGCAGGTCACGCTCCGCCTGCATCATCTGCCGTCTGTAGGCTTCGGGATCCATTCTCGCGACCATGCGCAGGAGGTCCATCAGCAGGGCCGCGTGCACCGCGCTCTCGTGGGTCACCAAGTCAAGCTGAGCCACGCCGTTTCCTTCCATCTGTCGTTCTCGCGCGCCTTATCTGGCGGTCGAGCATGCGCCCTTGTCGGTGATTCCACCATCGACGAGAGCGTTGATCGCCGACCGTCGTTCCGCAAGGGACGGCGCAAGGCGTGAGCGGAAGGTCAGTGTTCCTCGAAGGTCTCCAGAAGGAGCGGTTTACCGCCTTCGCAGATCTCCAAAGAAATCGGATCGGCGACGTCCATCAGCTCCCGCATCGCCAGCTCGCGTGCGCGCGCCTCGGTGTCCGCGAGGACAAAGGAGAGCTGCGGCGTTGTTGAGCCTGAGGCTGTAATGAAACAGGAGAATGTTCGCATATTCGCCGCCAATCCGCCAGGATAAGCCCCTAGATATCATGGTTACCCACAGGCGTATGTCGCCCTGTGGACAAAACGGTGAATTTCGCTCTGATCTGGAGCGAATTTTCGGATCCAGGGACCCGCGGGACGGCTGGGACGGCTGGGACGGATCCAGGGTTGGCGAACATCGTCTTCGCTTCGTGGTCGAACGGCGCCATCATCCACCGCACTTCGGGGGAAGGCGAACATGGCCGACATCGCGCAACAAGCAACGCTCCGCACGCCGCAGGATCCGCCGATCACGGCGGGGCGGGAGGCCTGGAACGCCGGCGCCGCATTCTATCTGGTGCTGGTGCTGATCGCCGCGACGGTGATCGTTCTGGGCTTCACGCCGTCGTTCTACCTGAAGTCGGTGCTGCGGCTGCCGACCCCGCCGCTCACCCTGCTGACGATCACTCACGGGGTGATCTTCACCGCCTGGCTGGCGCTGTTCATCGCCCAGGCCGCGCTGATCGTCGCGCGCCGTCCGGCGCCCCACCGGCAGCTCGGGATGCTGGGCGCGGTGCTGTTCGGGGTGATGATCTCGCTGGGCGTCTCGACCGCGATCACCGCCGGGAAGCTCGGTCACGCCCCGCCCGGCGGCGCGCCGCCGCTGCACTTCATGGCCTTGCCGCTGTTCGCCATGACCGGCGCGACCGCGCTGGTCGCCACAGCGCTGCTGAAGCGCCGGCGCAGCGACTGGCACAAGCGACTGATGCTGGCTTCGCTGTTCTCGATGATCGGCCCGGGCGTGCACCGGCTGCTGATCCCGATGGGGCTGGCCGACCATGCCGTGACCATGGTGTTCGTGTCGAGTTATGTGCTTCTGGGCGTGGCCATGGCCTACGACTTCAAGACCGCCAAGCGCATCCACCCGGCTTATCACCTGGCGGCCACGGTCTTCGTGCTGGTCAACGTCCTGGTGGTCTGGGCCTTCGAGAGCCCGCAGTGGCTGCGCTTCGCCAAGGCGATCACCGCCTAGAACGGCCTGAGCCGGCGTGGACCGGCTCAGAGCCTTTCCGATCAGCAGTGGTTGCGGGCGACTTCGCGGCCCAGCAGTGCGCCCGCGCCGGCGCCCAGGACGGTGCCGGTGGTGCGGTCGCGGCCGCCATCGAGCTGACGGCCCAGCAGCGCGCCCGCTGCGCCGCCGACGATCAGGCCAGTGGTCCCGCTGCCGCGGCGGCAGTCGCGGTAATAGCGGGGCGGGGCGTCGCGGTAATAGACGCGCTCGCCTTCGTAGCGATGGTGGCGGTGGCGATGCTCGTAGTCGTGCGCGCTCGCGGCGACAGGCACGGCGGTGACCGTAGTGGCCGCCAGAACCGCAGTGGTGATCAGCTTGCGTACGTTCATTTTTCTCTTCTCCCCTCATGACGCCTTGAGTTCCCCCGGCGTCACCGTGGAGAGAGGATTCGCACGGCGCCGCTGGCCCTTCCCTGAAGGGTCCCTTCAGCCACGGTTCATCTTCGTGGCGAGGGTGTGGCGCACCGCGCGTCAGGGATTGTAGGAGACCAGCGGGCCGCGCTGCGGGTCGGGGGTGTCGGCGCGCCAGCGAACCGAGCCGAACGGACGCTCGAGGCGGCGGCGGATGGCCATCGCACCGCCGGTGCGGGTGAGCGCGTGGGTCACCTCTTGCAGGGCGCGGTCGGAATGGGTGAAGCGGCTGCGCAGACGCAGGTAGTCGCCCCAGGTCGGGCACAGATAGCGTTCGGTCCACAGCGCGGGATCGCCGATGTCGCGCGACAGCGACCAATCGAAGGCGCCGTTGCGCTGGCGGGCGCGCTGCATCTTCAGCATGGCGTCGTAAAATTGCCGCGCACGGTCGGGATCGACGTCGTAGTCGACCTCGATCACCACCGGGCCGCTCTTCAGCGTGATGCCGAGCGCGACGTTCGGCTCGTTGCCGATCTCCACCGGCTCGGTGCCTTCGGAATTGACCGCCGGCAGCGGCAGCACGAGGCCGAGCAGCGGCGAGACGATCAGCGCCACGCCGGACGCGATCAGCGAGGCGCTGACGCCGTGGTGGGTGGCGAGGTTCCCCCAGATCCAGGCGCCGAACGCCAGGCCCCCGGTCAGCGCGGATTGATAGAGTGAGAGCGCGCGGGCCATCACCCAGCGCGGGGCCGACAGCTGCACGCCGAGGTTCAGAGTGTTTAACAACGGCATCCAGGCCGCGCCTGCGAACACCATAGCCGCGCCGGTCAGATAGACGTTGTGGCTCATCGCGATGACCAGTGTCGCCACGCCGTTGATGATGGCGCAGGCGCTCACGATGTGCTCGGACTTCAAGCGCCAGCGCAACGGGCCCGCAGCCATGGCCCCACACACCGCGCCCGCGCCATAGACGCCGAGGAGAATGCCGTACAGGCCCGGCCCGCCATGCAGGACGCTGTGCGCCAGCACCGGTGTGAGCGCGGCGATCGAGCTGCCGATCAGGCCGAAGACGAGCGCGCGGACCAGCACGTTGCGGATCGGCGGCGAGTGAAAGACGTAGCGCCCTCCGGAGATGATCGCTCGGTCCATCCGCTCCGGCGGCAGGCGCGCCGACGCAGGCTGGCGGCGCCAGAAGTAGAAGGCGGCGAGGAGCGGAGTGTAGGCGATGGTGGTGACCGCGAATGCGGCCTTGGCGCCGGCCAGCAAGATGATTGCGCCGCCGACCGCCGGGCCGAAGCTGCGGGCGACGTTGTAACTGATCGAACCGAGCGCCACCGCGGCGGGGAGCTGCTCCTGCGAGACCTGCTCGCCCACCGAGGCCTGCCAGGCCGGTCCGTAGAGCGCGACGCCCACGCCGATCAACGAACAGAAGGCCAGCAGCACCCAGGGCGTGGTCAGCTCCAGCACCGAGAGCGACACCAGGACGGCGGCGGAAAAGATCGCAAAGCTCAGGCCCGACATCGCCACCTTGCGGCGGTCGAACATGTCGGCCGCGGCTCCGGCGGGCACCGCGACGAACATTAGCGGCAGCCACAGCGCGGTCTGCACCAGCGCCACCATCTCCGGCGAGGCCGCCAGCCGCGTCATCTCCCAGGCGGCGCCGACGCCCAGGATGAGCTGGCCGAAATTGGAGAGCACGCTGCTCGACCAGATGATGGCGAAGGTGCGCTCGCGCAGCGGCTCGAACGGCCCCCAACTGCGGGTCGTCGTCTCTCGCTCCTGCGTGGCGGCCAGGCCTTCGTTCACGGCGCTCCTCGTCCCGACGACTCTTGCGACGAGTTTAGGCCGCCGAATTTCGCCTCTGTAACCCCGTAACCTGAATCGACGTCGTTAATTCCAGGTTTGCCCGGTGTTACCCTTGCGTGTGGAGGCGGCGGCCATGATCGACTACGCCACCGAGCCGGGCTCGCCGATCGTCGAGATCCGCGTGCGCGGCCATATCACCGACGACGAGCTGCGCGCGACGATGGCGCGGCTGAAGTCGGACATCGGAGAGCAGGGCAAGACCCGCATCCTGGAGCGCATCGATCACTTCACCGGCCTGGAGCCGAAGGCGCTCTGGACCGACGTGACCCAGGGCGTGCCGCTGGCGCAGCAGATCGAGCGCGCGGCCATCGTCGCCGACGCCGCCTGGATACGGGGCATGACCGAGCTCGGCGCCGTGTTCAGCCGCGCCAAGGTGAAGGCGTTCCGCCCCGACGAACTGGATAAAGCGCGGATCTGGCTCAGCGCCGGCTGAGGCTCGGCGTCAGCGAATGGCGGGCGCCAGGTGGTGGTGGATCGCCTGCACGACCACCGAGCCTTCGCCCACCGCCGAGGCGACGCGCTTGATCGAGCCGGCGCGCACGTCGCCGACCGCGAAGATGCCCGGCTTGGAGGTGGCGAACTGCGAGGCCAGCGCAAGGCCGTCCTCGTCGCGGCCGGTCTCCACGAAGCCCTTGTCGTCGAGCCGCACGCAGCCGTCGAGCCAACGGGTGTTGGGCTCGGCGCCGATCATCAGGAACAGGTTGGTGATCGGCTTGCGGGTCCGCTCGCCGGTCTTGCAGTCGACCCACGTGATCTGCTGCAGCCAGCCCTCGCCGATCAACTCGGCGACCTCGGTCTGGACGTGGACGGTGATCGTGGGCGATTGGCGGATCCGCTCGATCAGATAGTCCGACATGGTCGCCGCCAGGCCGTCGCCGCGGATGATCATGTGCACGTGGCGGACGAAGCCGGTCAGGTAGATGGCCGCCTGGCCGGCCGAATTGCCGCCGCCGACGATCGCCACCTCCTCGCCTGCGCAGAGCTGCGCCTCCATGGCGGTGGCGGCGTAGTGAACGCCCTGGCCCTCGAAGGCGTCGAAGCCCTCGATCGGCAAGCGGCGGTAGCGTGCCCCGGTGGCGACGACGATGGCCCGGCCGCTCACGACGCCGCCGCACTCCAGCTTCAGGCGGAACGGCGATTGCGAGCAGTCGAGGTCGGCCGCGGCCCGCGCGATCGCCAGCCTGGCGCCGAACTTCTGCGCCTGGGCCTGGGCGCGGCCGGCCAGCGCCTGGCCGGAGATCCCCGTCGGGAAGCCGAGGTAGTTCTCGATCTTCGACGAGGTGCCGGCCTGGCCGCCGGGCGCCACGCCCTCGATCACCAGCGTCGAAAGCCCTTCCGACGCCGCATAGACGGCCGACGCCAGACCCGCCGGCCCTGCGCCGACGACGATCACGTCGAACACCTCGTCGTGGGGGATCTGCTCAGTCATGCCGAGCGCCTCGGCAAGCTGCAGGTTGCTGGGATTGCGCAACGCCGCCGCGGCCGGCGGGATCACCAGCGGATAGCTCGCCGCATCGACGTCGGGGCCGGCCAGCTCGGCGGCGGCCTCAGGCTCGCGCTCGGTGTCGACCAGGCGGAACGGATAGGAGTTGCGGCCGAGGAAGGTGCGCAGGCGCAGCATGTCGCCGGCATGCGCCGGGCCGACCAGGGTGACGCCGCCGTGGACGTGCCGGATCAGGGCGACGCGGCGCAGGATGAAGGCGCGCATCAGAAGCTCGCTCGCCTCGGAATCGGCCGCGATCAGGCGGCGGAAGTCGGCGGAGCGGATGCGCAGCACGCGGCTGTCGGTCAGGGCGTGGGCGGTGACCAGGATCTCGCGGCGATTGAACAGGTTCAGCTCGCCGCTGAATTGCCCCGGACCCAGGATGTAGATCGGCCGCCCGTCGCGCGACGGGTCCATGATCTCCACCTCGCCCTGCAGGATGACGAAGAAGTCGACCGCCCGTTGGCCGCGCTCGTAGAGCGTCGCGCCTTTGGGCACGTCCTGCGCCTCGCCATAGGCCATGAACCGCTGCACCTGCTCCGGTGTGAGCGTCGGAAAGGTCTGAGCTTCGCGCGCATACGGATCGGTCGGATCGATGGCGGCGTCGAGGGTCGTCGGATAGGGCATCGCGCGCTCCCGCCACGGCTGGCGCGGGCATCATTTCGAAGCGCCGAAGCCGGCGCAACCGTGCCGACCACACGCCGACGTTAAGCGCCGAGCAAAACGCGCGTTTGGCGAGCTTCGGGCGCCGGTGTTAAGCTTGCCGCGCAAGTTCGCGTAAAGCTCGAGGCCGCTCCTCGCCGCGGCGTAAGATCGCGCGATCCGGCGGCCCCATCCTTTGAGGGGGATCGACGGGAGGCGCGCGTGAATATCACGAGACGGATGGCGGCTGAGGCCATCGGAACGTTCTGGTTGGTCTTTGGCGGCTGCGGCGCCGCCGTGCTGGAGGCGACATTCCCCGACGTCGGCATCGGGCTGACCGGCGTATCCTTGGCCTTCGGCCTGACCGTGCTGACCATGGCCTATTCGGTCGGCCACATTTCTGGCTGCCACCTCAATCCGGCCGTCACCGTCGGACTGTGGGCGGGCGGGCGGTTTCCGGCGAAGGACATCCTGCCCTACGTCGTGGCGCAGGTGATCGGCGCCGTCGCCGCGGCGGGCTTCCTCTATGTGATCGCCACCGGCAAGGCGGGCTACGACATCGCCGCCTCCGGCCTTGCGCAGAACGGCTATGGCGAGGCTTCGCCCGGCAGGTACGGCCTGGCGCCGGCTTTCCTGATCGAGCTGGTGCTGACCGGCGGCTTCCTGATCGTGATCCTGGGGGCCACCGACAACCGCGCGCCGCAGGGTTTCGCCCCGATCGCCATCGGCTTTGCGCTGACGCTGATCCACCTGATCAGCATTCCCGTGACCAACACGTCGGTGAACCCGGCGCGCAGCACCGGCCCCGCGCTGATCGTCGGCGGCATGGCCTTGCAGCAGCTCTGGCTGTTCTGGCTGGCCCCGCTGCTCGGCGGCGCCTGCGGCGGCCTCGGCTACCGGTTGATCTTCGTCGACACCAAAACCCGGCCGGACATCACCGGAGAGATCAAGGCGGCTGCGCCGGCCTGAGCCTCAGCCGACTTGAGCCTCAGCTGACTGGGCGAGGATGGCCGATCGGGCCTTCCTGGCACTCCAGCGCCGGGCGGTCCCAGCCGGCGAGATCGGCGGCGGCGGCGTAGGTGCTCTGCAGGAACTGCAGCAGGGCTGCATCCGGATCGGGCGCGGTTCGCACCTCGTCGTAACCCAGCAGGAACTCGCCGAGCGCCGGATCCCAGCGGGCGGTGGCGGGCGCGATCTTTGCCTGCGCATAGCCGTCGGGCGTGGGGTAGGCGTAGGCGTAGAAGCTGGGCTTTGGGACCCGCGCGTCGCCGGGCCAGAAGCCGACGCTGGCCACCTCGTGCGAATAGGCCTCGCGGGTCACCGCGTCGGGCAGGTTGGGTGCGCCGCCCGGATGCAGCGGCGCGCGGCGGCCGGAGAAGCGGGTCAGCGCCAGGTCGGCGGCGCCCCAGAAGAAGTGGATCGGGCTCGACTTGCCCAGGAACCGCGAGCGGAAGCGGCCGAACACCCGCTGGATCTGCACCATTCCGCGCCAGAGGTCGTGCGCCGTCGCCGGGTCGTAGATCCGCGGCGTGTGGTCCTGATCGAACGGGACCGCCTCTGGAAGCTCGTTGGGAATAGCGACGATGCGGGTGGCAAAGCCGAGGCTCGCCAGCGCCACCATCACCTCAGCATAGAAGTCCGCGACCGTCGGCGCGGCCAGTGGCAGCCGGCGCTCGCCTCCGTCCGTCGTGCGGAGCGCGAGCTGATGGTCGATGAGGTCGAGCTCGAGTTGCAGGCCGCCGTCCAGCGTCGGGATCAGCGGGGTCGCCAGGCCGCGCGCCGAGAGCCTGAGCGTCACGTGCCAGGAGTGGTTGAGCCAGGGCGTGCGGGCCAGCGCGACCTTGCCCATGATTTGCGTCCAGAGCTGCAGCGTGTCGGCCGTCGGGCGCACGGCGTCGTAGCTCAGGGCAGGCCAGGTCATCGCCGCGCCTCCGTCATGCAAGCCAGGGAAGGGTACGCCTCCCGCGGGCCCTGACGAAAGCGGCGTCGCGCGCCTAGATTAGACGGGTCGAAAGCGGAGGCGTGCGATGCCGGACAACGATCTTGCGGTGACCGAAGGCGTGGAGGCGGAGCCGACGGGGATGGGCCGCTTCCAGGTGGAGATTCGCACCGGAACGGCGACCTTCGTCGCCGACGAGCCGGTCTCGGTCGGCGGCGAGGGCGCGGGGCCGACGCCCTACGACCTGCTGGGCGCGGCGCTGGCGGCCTGCACGACCATGACCGTGAAGCTCTATGCGGAACGCAAGGGCTGGCCGCTGACGGAGGTTCGGGTGCGGGTGCTGCACCGGCGTGAGGGGCTGACGGCGCGTGACCGGTTCGCCCGGGAGATCGTGTTGGCGGGAAAATTGAGCGATACGCAGCGCCGTCGGCTGCTGGAGATCGCCAACCGCTGCCCGGTGCATCAGACGCTGGAGCGCGGTTCCGATTTGGTGACGGTGTTGGCCGAGGCGCCGTTGCCTGGCCGCCTCGATCCCGAGCCGGCCGAGCATATGGCCGACATGATCAAGGCCTGCGACGACTAGAGCGCCGTCAGCCGAGGACGAGTTCGCCGACCAGGCCGACCACCCATTGCAATACGAGCGCGACGGCGACCAGGGCCGCGATCACGCCGAGCGGAAACATGACGTCGGAACGCCAAGTCGGTGCGTGGTGTACCCTGGGCATTACGCGCCTCACTCCCAAGTTCGTTAGTATCCGGACTTCACGTCGCCGGTTTGATTGCGATCCTGCAATCGTATCGCCGAACGATCAAGCCCCGATTTCTGCGGCGCCGCGCCACGGAGGCTTGCCGCCTAAGCGCCACTGTTCGCGCCCGATTCTGCGCGAAACCTGCCGTATTCGCTTGGTCCTCTCGCCTCGGGACGGAGAATCACATGAGCGGACAATTGGACGAATTGCATCGTCAGTTGCTGTCGATGCTGCGTGAGGGCCTAGCCCCCACTGGGCTGGTGATCGAACACGCCATGCTCAAGGCGATCGGCGCGATCGCTCACCGCGACGACCCCCGCGTCGAATGGGGCGAGGAAGGCCCGGTGCGCCTCTTCGGCTTCCGCCCGCAGTTCGTGCTGCGAGCGCCGGCCCGCTTCACCTACCCCACGCCGGTAACGCGGGAGCGGGACTTCACGCTGCGGGACCTGCGGTCGCTGTAGGGCTCCCCCTCCCACTTTCGCTGCGCTCGGGATAGAGGGGCCCTACCGCCGGCCGCGGCCTTTGCGGAAGCGTTCCTGGCTTTCGGCGCGGGCTTCGGCTTTGACGCGTTTGACGGTCTCGCGGCCGGCGCTTTCGCCTTCGCCGGCGAGCGCGTCGGCGGCGAATTCCAGGTCGAGCAGCTTGAGGCGCTTGACCTCGTCGCGCAGGCGGGCAGCTTCCTCGAACTCCAGGTTGGCGGCGGCTTCGCGCATGCGCGCCTCCAGGTCCTTGAGCGTGGCCTTGAAGTTGTCGCCGATGAAGGGCGAGGCGCCGCTCTCGGCCACGCCGGCCGAGATGGTGAGATGGTCCTTCTCGTAAGGACTGGCCAGGATGTCCTTGATCTGGCTGCGCACGCTCTCCGGCGTGATGCCGTGCTCGAGGTTGTAGGCCTCCTGCTTCTCGCGCCGCCGCTGGGTCTCGGCCATGGCGCGTTCCATAGAGCCGGTGATCTGGTCGGCGTAGAGGATGACCCGGCCGTCGACGTTGCGCGCGGCGCGGCCGATGGTCTGGATCAACGAGGTCTCGGAGCGCAGGAAGCCCTCCTTGTCGGCGTCGAGGATGGCGACCAGGCCGCACTCGGGGATGTCGAGGCCCTCGCGCAGCAGATTGATGCCGACCAGCACGTCGAAGGCGCCGAGCCTCAGGTCGCGGATGATCTCGATGCGCTCAAGCGTGTCGACGTCGGAGTGCATGTAGCGGACCCGCAGGCCCTGCTCGTGCATGTACTCGGTCAGGTCCTCGGCCATCTTCTTGGTCAGCACGGTGATCAGCGAGCGGTAGCCGCGCCGGATCGTCTCGCGCACCTGGTCGATCACGTCGTCGACCTGGGAGAAGCCGTCCTTGGCGACCGGCCTCACCTCCACCGGCGGGTCGATCAGGCCGGTCGGGCGGATCACCTGCTCGGCGAACACGCCGCCGGTGCGCTCCATCTCCCAGGGGCCGGGCGTGGCCGAGACGTGCACCGTGTCCGGCCGCATCGCCTCCCACTCCTCGAACTTGAGCGGGCGGTTGTCCATGGCCGAGGGTAGGCGGAAGCCGTACTCGGCCAGCGTGAACTTGCGCCGATAGTCGCCGCGGTACATGCCGCCGATCTGCGGCACCGTCTGGTGGCTCTCGTCGACGAACAGCAGCGCGTTGTCGGGGATGTATTCGAAGAAGGTCGGCGGCGGCTCGCCCGGCCGGCGGCCGGTCAGGTAGCGCGAATAGTTCTCGATCCCGGCGCAGGAGCCGGTCGCCTCCATCATCTCGATGTCGAAGGTGGTGCGCTGCTCCAGCCGCTGGGCTTCCAGAAGCTTGCCGTTGGCCACCATCCAGTCGAGCCGTTCCTTGAGCTCGATCTTGATGTGGTTGATCGCCTGGCGAAGCGTCGGCCGGGGCGTGACGTAGTGGCTGTTGGCGTAGATCTTTACGCCGTCGAGTTCGGCGGTCTTCCTGCCGGTCAGGGGATCGAACTCGCTGATCGCTTCGACCTCGTCGCCGAACAGGCTGATGCGCCAGGCGCGGTCCTCGTAGTGGGCGGGGAAGATCTCGATGGTGTCGCCGCGCCGGCGGAAGGTCCCGCGCTCGAACGCCTGGTCGTTGCGCTTGTACTGAAGCGCGATCAGGTCGCCCATCAGCTTCTTCTCGTCGATTCGCTCGCCGGGCGTGACCTGGAAGGTCATCGCCGTATAGGTCTCGACCGAGCCGATGCCGTAGATGCAACTCACGGAGGCGACGACGATGACGTCGTCCCGCTCGAGGATCGCCCGGGTCGCCGAGTGGCGCATGCGGTCGATCTGCTCGTTCCGAGACGAGTCTTTTTCGATGTAGGTGTCGGTCCGGGGGACGTACGCCTCGGGCTGGTAATAGTCGTAGTACGAGACGAAGAACTCGACCGCGTTCTCCGGGAAGAAGCTCTTGAACTCGGAATAGAGCTGGGCGGCGAGCGTCTTGTTGGGGGCCAGGATCAGCGCCGGACGCTGGGTCTCCTCGATCACCTTGGCCATGGTGAAGGTCTTGCCCGAGCCGGTGACGCCCAGCAGCACCTGGTCGTGCTCCGCGGCGTCGACGCCGGCCACCAGTTCGGCGATGGCGGTCGGCTGGTCGCCGGCGGGGTCGTAGTCGCTGACCAGCTTGAACTTCTGCCCGCCCTCCGACTTGGCCGGCCGCGATGGGCGGTGCGGCTTCCACAACATCGGCATGGCGCCTTCGTCGTAGTCGAAAGCGCCCGAGACGTCGGCGACGCCGGAATTTGCGTGGGAACGGGCCATGAACGTCAAGTTAGGGCGCGGGGTGCGTGAGCGCTAGGGCCGGCGCAGGGGGAGCGCAAGCAGACGATGCTCCCCCGAGGGGAGTTCCCACGCAACCAGTGAGGGGGCTTCCGCTCGGAATTAGGAGGCGGGCTCCATCGGCGTCTGTAGGGAACCCCCTCCGGCCTGCGGCCACCTCCCCCTGCGGGGCAGGATCTATTACTTGCCGTCGGTCGCCTTGCCGACGACCGCGCCGCCGGCGCCGCCCACGGCCGCGCCTACGGGGCCGGCGACGACCGCGCCCGCCACGGCGCCGGTGGCGGCCTTCTGTTCGGTGGTGTGGCCGCAGGCCGCGAGCGACAGCGCTGCGCCGGCGGCGGCGATAATGAGGCAGGTCCTACGCATTTGAGGTCTCCAAATAATCCGGCGCACGAAACACCCCTCGGCGCCGAAGGTTCCGCCGCAGACTCGGGAGCCCTCCAATTCCAGCGAGGAACTCGGAATGGCCTGCGAATAAAGCATAAATGAGTATAAATTCGGCATAATAAAGCAATCGCAGTTAACGCTACGAGTTGGGTTAACTGAGTTGAGGCTCGCGAGAGCACAGCGCGCCCTGTGGGGGGTGGGCATTCTGTCACATCTCACGCTGCACTGCGAAAAGGGCTTGCAATGGCCCTGCAATGCCTTCATACATCCTTCACCATTTGCCGTCGCTTGCCCTCAACGAGTCCCGGGCAGGCCGGCCGGCGAACGCTGCCAGCACGTGCAGGGGCGTTCGCGGCGACAATTGTCGGGGGGCGGTTGGCCCTCGCGGAGTAGGACGCGAAAGTTTTGCAAGTTGGAACGCAGGGCCGCGCCGATTGGCGCGTGCTGATGATCGCTGCTGTGATCGGATCTGGCGTTGGCCTGTCTCTGGGCGCCGCCTATCTGGCCACGGGCGCCGCCCGCGATGGCGCGGACGGTGGGCGGTCTGATCAGATCGCGCAGGCTCTGCGCCCCGCGCTCGACGCCGCCGTACCGGCCGTCGCCGCCCAGAACGTGGTCGCCGCGGCGACGCCGGCGCTACAGCCGGCCGTGCTTGGCGCGAACGCCGTGGAGGCCGTCACCGCCAAGCCCAGCAAGGCGCGCGAGCTCGATTGCATGACCCAGGCGGTCTATTTCGAGGCCCGCGGCGAGAGCCAGCGCGGCCAGGCCGCCGTCGCCACCGTGATCATGAACCGGGTGAAGAGTCCGGCTTTCCCGAAGACCGTCTGCGGCGTGGTCTATCAGGGCTCAGGCCGTCGCAACGGCTGCCAGTTTTCTTTCGCCTGCGATGGCATGGTCGAGCGCGTGGTCGAGAGCAGCGCCTGGAGCCGCGCCCGCAAGGTCGCCGCCCGCACCCTTTCCGGCGCGGTGCTGCGGGACGTCGGCTCGGCGACGCACTTCCACACCACCGGCGTCGCGCCGGCCTGGGGCCCGCAGATGCTGCGCACCGCCCAGGTGGGGCTGCACGTCTTCTATCGCTTCAATCCGAACGGGACGCGCCGTGCGGCGCCGGCGACCGAGCAGGCGGTGTTCACCAGCGCGCCTGTCGCGGCCCAGCCGGAACTGCGCCTGGCCACCGCGCTGAGCGGGGCGGCCGCCGAGACCGCGGGGTCGGCCACGCCCGCTCACGCGCTGGAAGCCAAGCCCGCGCAGAAGATCGAGGTCCCCACCACGGTCGCCCCGGTCGCCAAGGCCGACACCTCCGCAGCGTCGTAGGGCCGTACGCCTCTCCCTCTCTCGCTGTGCTCGGGGAGAGGCGGTTCATCCCGCCCGTGCGGCGCGCCTGAGCGCCTGGGGCGGCTGACCGAAGGCGCGCATGAAGGCGCGGCGCATCCGCTCGGGATCACCGAAGCCGACCGCCTCCGCCACCCGATCGATCGAGTCCACCGTGGTCTCTACGCGCAGCCGCGCGGCCTGCAGTCGGAGCCGCTCCATCGCCTTGGCAGGCGTCAGCCCGACCTCGGCGGCGAAGCTGCGGGCGAAGTTGCGCGGGCTCATCGCCGCCTTTTCCGCCAGCCGCTCGACGCTGAGCTTCTCGCCCAGCCGCTCACGCGCCCAGTCCATCAGCGCACCGAACCGGCCGTGCACGCCGTCTATGTCCAGCAGGGCGGAGAATTGCGACTGCCCGCCCGGCCGGCGGTGGTGCACCACCAGTTGCTGCGCCGTGCGCTTGGCGACCGCCGCGCCGAGATCGTCCTCGATCAGCGCTAGCGACAGGTCGATGCCGGCGGTGATGCCGGCCGAGGTCCACACGCTGCCGTCGCGCACGAAGATGCGGTCAGCCTCCAGGCGTATCTGCGGGTAGCGCTTGGCGAACTGCTCGGAGCGGTTCCAGTGGGTGGTGGCGCGGCGGCCGTCGAGCAGGCCCGCCTCCGCCAGGATGTAGGCGCCGGAGCAGACGCTGGCGATGCGCCGCGCCCGGTTCGACTGGGCGCGCAGCCAGGGCGTGAGCGCCTCCCGCGGCGCTTGGCGGACGTCGCCGCCGGCGACGAGGATGGTGTCGTAGGGGCCGTCGTCCAGCGGTTCGGCCGCCAGGGCCGCGCCGGAGGTGCTGCGCACCAGCCCGCCGCCGGCGGACAGCACCCGCAACTCGTAGGCGTCGTCGGCAAACCGGCCGGCGATCTCGAATCCGCTTAGCGGCCCCGCGGCGTCGAGGATCTGGAAGCCCTCGAAAATGACGAAGGCGATGCGTCGGGTCATGGCGTAAAACGAGGGATCAATGTCATTTCAGCCGAACGCTAGGCCTGCGATGGTGGTGGTGTCAAATCAGAGCGCGCGCCGCAAAAGTAGTTGCCGGTTTTGCGAGAGCGCGCGCTCCAACCTTTGTCGACGCCGTTCCAGAAGAACGGCTTGAGAGGCCGACATGCTCGAGATCGTCATCGCGCTCTTCCCGGGCGTCACCCACCTGGACTTCACCGGCCCGCACCAGGTGCTGAGCCGCACGCCCGACGCGCGGGTGATCGTCGCCTCGCTCGGCGGCCAGGACATCGCCGCCGAGGGCCTGACCTTCACCAAGCTTACGGACCTGGCGGCGATCGAACGCTGCGACGTGCTGCTGATTCCGGGCGGCGGCGGCGCCACCGAGGCGGCGCTGGACGAGGCCTTCGTCGGCGAGATTCGCCGGCTGGGCGGCCAGGCCCGCTACCTGACCTCGGTCTGCACCGGCTCGCTGGTGCTGGGCGCGGCGGGGTTCCTACAGGGCAAGCGGGCGGCGACCCATTGGGCGTGGCGTGACCTGCTGCCGCTGTTCGGCGCGACGATCGACGAGAGCCGGGTGGCGCGCGACGGCAACCTGATCACCGGTGGCGGCGTCACGGCAGGCCTCGACTTCGCCTTCACCCTGCTGGCTGAACTGGCCGGCGAGGAGGCGGCCAAGTCTGTGCAACTGGGCCTGGAATATGCGCCGGCGCCGCCGTTCGAGTCCGGGCGCCCGGAGCTGGCGTCGCCGGAGATGGTCGCGCGCTACCACGCCGGCATGGCGCCGATGGCGGGCAATCGGCGCGCCCAGGCCGAGGAGGCGGCGCAGCGGCTGAAGGCGCCGGCCTAACGCCTGGCGAACAACTCCGGCACGACCTCGGTGGCCATGCGGCGCATCATCAGTTCGTGGTCGCGGGTCGAGCCGGCGAAGTAGAGGTAGTCGACCCCGGCGTCCGAGAGACCCAGGATCCGCTCGCGGCACTGCTGCGGCGTGCCGCAGATCGCTAGCCGGTCGGCGGCGAAGTCGGCCAGACCAAGCTCGTCGAACAGCCGCTCGTTGTGACCGCCGCCGACCACGTGCTCCATGGTGCGGTAGCCGGCGCGCAGCTCCTCGATCCGCGCACGCACGTCGGGCGGGGTGTCGGGGTCGGTCTTGGCGATGTGCTGGACGCCGCTGGCTAGGTTGGCCTTCAGGTCGGCCAGCGCCTCTTCGTAGGTGTCGCGCACCGAGGCCCGCACCATCGCCCAGATCTCCACCGAAGCCGGGTCGCGCCCGGCGTCTGCGGCGGCGTTGCGGACGACCTCGATGGCCTTCTTCATCTGCGCCGGCGAGGCGGCCGAGGCGATCCCCACGCCCTGCGTCAGCCCGCCGGCCATGCGCATGGTGCGCGGGCCGTAGGCGGAGACCACGAAGCGCACCGGCTCAGGCTCCAGGCGCCTGGGGCTGCCGATGGTCACCTCCTGGCCGCGCCAGGTCGCCACCTCCCCGCGCAGCAGGGTCTGCACCGCATTGAGGTAGTCGGCCATTCCGTCGGTGGTGGCCATTGGCTCGCCGATGCTCTGCACCGAGCTGAAGCCGCGGCCAATCCAGATCGCCAGGCGCCCGCCGATCGCGCGATTCACCATCGAGGCCTCGGCGGCCATGACGATCGGGTGGCGGGTCTGGGGCACGGTGACGGTCGGCCCGACCAGCGCCTGCTGCGTGGCCTGGCCGGCCAGCAGCATGGCGGCGAAGTTGTCGGGCGTGGCGAGGAAGGAATAGCCGAGCTTCTCGGCAGCGGTAAGCCTGGCCAGCCAGCCGCCCACATCGGCGCCGTCGCGCGGCGGCATCGCTCCGATCTTCATCGCCAGACCTCCCCTCTCTAGGCGATCATCGCGCGCTCGACCGACGCCTGGTCGTAGTAGTCGCGCCAGACCGCGATCAGCCCGTCGCGAAACTCGAACACGCCGTTGCACGGCAGGTCGCAGCTCTTGCCGTTCATGACGAAGCTGTCGGTGCGCTCGGCGAACACCAGGCCGCTCGGCGCCTCGACGATGTTGTGGATCGTCCAGCGCATGCGCGACAGGGTCTCCATCCACGGCTTCACTAGTTCGCGGATATTGTCGCGGCCCTGCAGCGGGTCGGTCGGCATGTTGTGATAGACGCCGTTGGGCGCGAACGCCTGGACGATGCCCTCCAGGTCCAGCGCATTCCAGGCCGCCGCGAAGGCCCTGAAGGCCTGGATGTTCGGGGTTTCCTCCGCCACGTGCGTCCTCCGTCGCTTGTGACCTAGAGCCAATCACAAGCGGCGAAGGCGCGCCAGCGGCTGTCGATTCGCCTGCGGCTGGTTTCGCGCGCCGAAACCGGGATGAGCGGACCTTAGTTGCTCAGCGCGTCGAGGCCGATGTCGAGCACGCTGGCCGAGTGGGTGAGGGCGCCCACGCTGATTACGTCCACGCCGGTCTCGGCGATGGCGCGGACGGTCTCCAGGTTGACGCCGCCGGAGGCCTCCAGCGTCGCGCGACCGCTGGCCCGGCGCACCGCCTCGCGCAGGTTGGCCAGGCTGAAGTTGTCGAGCATGACGACGTCGGGGCCGTGCTCAAGCGCTTCGTCGAGCTGATCTAGCCCGTCGACCTCGACCTCGACGCCCATCAGGTGGCCGGCGAAGGTGCGGGCCCGGCGCACCGCCTCGCCCACCGAGCCGCAGGCGGCGATGTGATTGTCTTTGATCAGGATGGCGTCGTCGAGGCCGAAGCGGTGGTTCACCCCGCCGCCGCAGCGCACCGCGTACTTCTCCAGCGCGCGCAGGCCCGGCGTCGTCTTGCGGGTGTCGACGATGCGCGCCTTTGTCCCCGCGACGGCGTCGACATAGGCGCGGGTGAGGGTGGCGATGCCTGACAGCCGGCCGAGCAGGTTGAGGCCCGTGCGCTCGGCCGAAAGCAGGGCCCGCGCATTGGCCTCGACACGGGCGAGCTGCATGCCGGCCTCGACCTGCGCGCCGTCGGAAACCAGCGTCGTGAAGCTGGCGTGCGGGTCGAGCTCGAGCACCGCCAGCCGGGCGCAGTCGAGCCCGGAGATCACGCCGCGTTTGCGGCTGCCGAACGTGCAGGCCAGCGTCGCGTCGGCGGGGATGCAGGCTTGCGCGGTCACGTCGCCGGCGCGGCCGAGATCCTCGGTCAGCGCCAGGCGCACGATCGGTGCGATCAGCAGGTCGGGAAGCGGCTCGATCATTCGGCGGCGAAGCGCAGGGCGCGGGCCGGCGCGTCCACCTGCGCGAGCGTGGTGAAGGTGCGCTTCGGCTCGGTCGCCAGCGCGCCGTCGATGCGGAAATGCGCGCCCAGGCTTTCGCCGCGGGCCAGCGCGCAGGCGGCCACCAGCCGGGCGGCGACCAGCGGCGCGCTGCGGCCATGCTCAGCCTCCAGCGCCTCGATCTCGGTCAGCAGCGTCGAGAGCCCATCGGCGTCGCGCACCACGCCGGCGTAGCGGCTCATCGCCTTACGCAGACATTGCAGGGCCGCGTCAGGCAGGTTCGCGCCCAGCGCCGCGTGGAGTGGGGCGGGGGGCAGCTCGGCTTCCGCCGCCGCGGCGCGGCCGGCGCGGGCGCCGAACACGGCGGCTTCCAGCAGCGAGTTGGAGGCGAGGCGGTTGGCGCCATGCACCCCGGTCGAGGCGCACTCGCCGGCGGCGTAGAGGCCGGGCAGCGAGCTTTGGCCGTCGGCGTCGGTGACGATGCCGCCCATGTGGTAGTGGCAGGCCGGCGCGACCGGGATCGGCTGCACGCGCGGATCGACGCCGCCGCCCAGGCAGGCGGCGAACACGCCGGGGAACTCCTCCGGGAAATGTGCGCCCACTGCCTGGGTGGCGTCGAGGAAGGCCGCCCGGCGGGCTGCGCGTTCGGCGTGGATCGCGCGGGCCACCACGTCGCGCGGCGCAAGCTCGCCCTTCTCGTGGTAGCGCGGCATGAACCGCTCGCCCGCCGAATTGATCAGCACCGCCCCTTCGCCGCGCAGCGCCTCGGTGGCGAGCGGGGCCGGGTCGCGGCCGATGTCGATGGCGGTCGGGTGGAACTGCACGAACTCGGGGTCGCCGATCCGCGCGCCGGCCATCGCCGCCAGGCCCAGGCCATCGCCGACCAGCTCGGCCGGCGTGGTGGTCTCGGCGTACAGCCCGCCGACGCCGCCGGTGGCCAGCACCACGGCGCGCGCAGTGATCTCGATCAACTCGCCGCCGATCTCGACGATCACCCCGCGTACGCGTTGCTCGGCGTCCTGAAGCAGGCCGCGCAGACGCGCGCCGGTGCGCACTTCGACGCCGGGCGCGGCCAGCGTTGCGGCCGTCACCGCGTTCATGATCTCGCGGCCGGCCTGGTCGCCCTTCACGCGCGCCACGCGGGCGCGGCTGTGTGCCGCCTCCAGGCTCTGGGCGAAGCCGCCGTCGGCGTTGCGGTCGAAGGGGGCGCCCAGCGCCGCCAGCTTGCGCACCGCTTCGGGGCCTTCCCTGGCCAACAGCGCGGCCATGGCTTCGTCGACCAGGCCCGCGCCCGCGGCCACCGTGTCGGCGGCGTGCAGTGCAGGATCGTCGTCGCCGGCCAGCGCCGCGGCCATGCCGCCCTGCGCCCAGGCCGAGGAGCAGCCCTGGTTCAGCGGCGCGCCGGCGAGCACCAGGACCTTGGCGGGGGCGGCCGCCAGCGCGGCCGTCAGTCCCGCAAGGCCGGCGCCGACCACCACGACGCCGTCGTGGCGAAGACGCTTCATTAGATCAGCTCCACGTCGACGTGGTGGCGCGCCTTGACTAGGTCGTAGCGCGCCGGGACGGCCGGCGGCGGCAGGTCGATCATGCGCTGCACCGCGACGCGGGCGCGCTCGGCGATCAGCGGATCGACATTCACCTCGTAGCGGTCGTGCAGCAGCGACTCGTAGATGTTCTCCAGCGTGATCCGCTTCATGTGCGGGCACAGGTTGCAGGGCCGGACGAACTCGGTGTCAGGCGCGTCGGCGGCGACATTGTCGGCCATCGAGCACTCGGTGATCAGCACCACCTGCTTGGGCTTACGCTGGATGACATAGTCGTTCATCGCCGCGGTCGAGCCGGCGAAGTCCGACACCTCCAGCACCTCGGCCGGGCATTCCGGGTGGGCCAGCACCTCGGCGCCCGGATAGGCGGCCTTGATCTCCAGGATGTCGGCGGCCGTGAAGCGCTCGTGCACCTCGCAGCGGCCCTTCCAGGCAATGACGCCCACGCTCGTCTGGCGCGCGACGTTGCGGGCGAGGAACTCGTCGGGGAGCATGATCACCCGGTCGACGCCCCACTGGCGGGCCGCTTCCTCCACCACCTGCACGGCGTTGGCGCTGGTGCAGCAGATGTCGGTCTCGGCTTTCACGTCGGCTGTGGTGTTGACGTAGGTGACGACCGGCAGGCCCGGATAGCGCTGCTTGATCAGGCGCACGTCGGCGCCGGTGATCGAGGAGGCCAGCGAGCAGCCGGCGCGCAGATCCGGGATCAGCACGGTCTTGTCAGGCGACAGGATTTTCGAGGTCTCGGCCATGAAGTGCACGCCGGCCTGGACGATGATCTTGGCGTCCGACTTGGCGGCTTCCTTGGCCAGGCCCAGGCTGTCGCCGACGTAGTCGCCGACGCCGTGGAAGATTTCGGGCGTCATGTAGTTGTGCGCGAGGATGACCGCGTTCTTCGCCTTCTTCAGGCGATTGATCTCGGCGATCAGCGGCGCCTGCAGGCGCCACTCCAGCGGGGTGACGTGCCGCTGCACCTTCTCCCAGGACGCCGCGGTTTCGGCTTCGACCTGAGGGGTGAATGCGAACTGGAACCCGTCTGCGGCCATGGCGTCCTCCTTATGCTCAAAATGAGCATTTCACCGGCCTAAAAAATGCGCCAGGGAGCGATCCTTGGCGGCCTATTATGCTCAAATCGAGCATAACCGACCCGTCACATATAGCGCGGGTTGCCTTTCACGCAAGTTGAAACGCATAAGACGGCGCGTTCTCCGAGGGGATGCGGCGTCTTGGCTCGGGGCTTTCAGCGATCCGCCCCTTGGCCGTCGCAATCCCGCCCGCCATCTGGTGCATCTGTCCGCCGCCTGATCACAAAAACGAGAGTTTTACCTGAACGTTTTCTCCCGCCTTGGACGTCTCGCGGCGCTGGCCGCAGCGCTCGCGCTGTCCGGCTCGTGCGCGACCGATCGCGCCTACATGGGCGGGGACGTGAAGGTCTCGGCGGCCCATGCGCCCCGGGCGGCGGCTGCGAAGGTCGCGGCCGTCGCGCCCGCCGCGCCGCAGGCGGCGCAAGCGATCAACGCGCTGCAGCCGTTCTCGACCGAGGCGATCCGCCCGATGCGGCCGTTCGTGCTGAAGGCGGCGGCGAGCGACGACCGCCAGCGGGCGCTGACCTGCCTGACGCAGGCGATATACTACGAGGCGGCGCGCGAGCCGGAGGCCGGCCAGCAGGCGGTGGCCCAGGTGGTGCTGAACCGGGTGCGCCATCCGGCCTATCCAAAGTCGGTCTGCGCGGTGGTGTTCCAGGGCTCGGCCCGCGCCACCGGCTGCCAGTTCACCTTCACCTGCGACGGCGCGCTGCGCTGGCGGCCGGAGCCGACGTTGTGGGGCCGCGCGCAGGGCGTGGCGCGGCGTGCGCTCGCCGGCTTCGTCGACCGCGACGTCGGCTCGGCGACCCACTATCACGCGGCCTATGTCGCGCCGGCCTGGGCGCCCAGCCTCACCAAGATGACCCAGGTGGGCCAGCACATCTTCTACCGCTGGAACGGCGTCTGGGGCGAACCGCGCGCCTTCACCGGCCGCTACGCCGGCCACGAGGCGGAGCTGACCTCGGCGGTGCTGCAAGGCGCCGATCCGCCGCCGCCCGCGACCCGCGACGTGACCTTCACGGTCGACGGCGTGGCGACGACCTACAAGGTGGCCACCGCCGCCGCGACCGACGCCGAGCGGGGCCCGCTGCGCGGCGTCGTCCAGCCGACCCGCCGGCGCGCCACGCCGGAAGAGATCCAGCGCATCAACGCCAGCCTCGACCAGCTGGAAAAGCAGCTCGACGCCCAGGGCGCTGCGGCGGCCGGGGAAGCGGCCACCCCGGCCGCCGCCCACGCCGGCGGGTAACCGTATCCGCTCATCACTGCTTTCGCGGGGATCAGCGGTGTTAGGGGATCGGGCTAATCCTCAGCGTCGGCGATCGCTTCCAGCGCGGCCGGCTGCAGCACCTCGACCCATCCGTAGGCCCGCCGCACCAGGCCGGCGCGCTCGAAGGCGCCCAAGTGCAGGTTCACGGTCTTGCGGGCGAGGCCGAGCATTTCCGCCAGATCGGCCTGGCTGAGCGGGATCTCGCCGCCGGCAGGCGCCATCAGGTGCAGCCTGGCCGCCACCCGCCGCCTGGCCGGCAGCGCGATCGCCTGGGTGGCCAGCGCCAGCGCGCCGCGGATCTGGGCGTAGAGCAGGCCGGCGACGAAGCGCCAGACCTCCGGGCGGCGCTCGCCGATCTCGAAGATCGCCGTGTCGGAGACCTTCATCAGCACGCTGGGCTCGGCGCAGATCAGGGTGTGCAGGCGCGGGCCGCCGCCGAACCGCACCGCCTGGCCCAGCATCGCGCCCGGGCCGGCCTGGCCGATCAGCACGGTCAAGCCCCCTGCGGTGGCGCAATGCAGCCGCACGAGGCCTTCCAGCACCATGACCAGGCCGGTCCCAGGATCGCCCTCGCCATAGATCCATTCGCCGGCGGCGCGGCGGATGATGACGCCGTGGTCGAGCAGGTCGCGGCCGAGCGCCGGGTCATGGCCGCGCAGCCAGGCGGCGTCGCGCATCAGGGCTGAGGCCCGCTCCCGGTCAGTCGTCGACATGGTGAAATGTAACTCAGGTGACAATCATGCCTAAGGCGCGCGCGCACTGTCGCCTTCAGATCCCACGGAGGTCGCATGAATTCGCAGTCATCACCCCCGCCGGACGTCGTCGACAGCGTCGCTCTGGTGCGGAGCGGCGCGGCCACGCCGCGCGAGCTGGTCCACGACGCCATCGATCGCATCGAGGTCGGCGATGGACGGCTCAACGCCGTGGTCGCCACCCGCTTCGAGGCGGCGTTGCAGGAGGCCGACGCGGTCGACAGCGACCTGCCGCTGGCCGGCGTGCCGATCCTGCTCAAGGACGTCGGGCTGAAGGGCGAGCCGTTCTATCTGGGCAGCCGGCGCTACGCCGACCTCGACTGGCGGTTCTCGGCGACCGACCTCTTCACCGCGCGGCTGCAGCGCGCCGGTGCGGTGGTGGTCGGCTACACCAACGTGCCGGAGTACCTGAGCGCGGCGACCACCGAGTCCGAGGTCTATGGCCCCTGCCGCAACCCGTGGGACATCACCCGCACGGCGGGCGGCTCCAGCGGCGGCGCGGGCGCGGCGGTGGCCGCGATGTTCGTCCCCGCCGCCCAGTCCAGCGACGGCGGCGGCAGCTCGCGCATTCCGGCCTCGGCCAACGGCGTCTTCACCATCAAGCCTAGCCGCGGGCGCACCCCGCTCTCGCCGACCGGGGCGGCCTGGATGGACATCACCAGCTCGAAGAGCTTCGAGACCCGCACGGTGCGTGACTTCGCCCTGCTGCTGGACGTCGTGGCTGGCGTTGATCCGGTCGAGACCGTCGGCGCGCCGCCCCCGGCGCGGCCCTATGTCGAGGAGGTGGGCTTGCCGCCGGGCAAGCTGCGCATCGGCCTTTCCAGCCGCGGCGGGGGCAGCACGGGTCCTTGCCATCGGGAGGCGCTGAAGGCGGTCGCCGACACCGCGGCGCTGCTCGAGGAACTCGGCCACTCCGTGGAGGAGGCCGCGCCGGCGACCTTCCTCTCGGACGAGAGCATGGCGATCATCCTCGGCTACTGGCCGCTGAAAGTGGCGATGCGCGCCGCGCCCGCCGAAGACCGGCTGGGCCGGGCGCTGACCGCGGGTGATCTCGAGCGCGGCACCTTCAAGATGCTGGAGCAGGCCCGCGCGCAGACCTTGGTCGACTTCGCCCGCACGCTGGACCGGATCCGCGACTTCACGCTGCGCTCGCTGCCCTGGTGGGAGAACTACGACTTGCTGCTGACCCCCACGACCGGGTCGCCGCCGCCGCCGCTCGGCCTGCTGACGACGCCGGGGCCGGAGGCCCGCGCGGCCAGCGGGCTGTGGGGCGGCCTGACGCCCTACGCCAACATTACCGGCCAGCCCGCCGCCTCCGTGCCGCTGCACTGGACGAGCGAGGGCCTGCCGGTCGGCCTGCAACTGATCGCCGCCCCCTGGCGCGAGGACCTGCTGCCGCGGGTCGCTGCGCAGCTGGAGCAGGCCAGGCCCTGGGCGCAGCGGTACGTGTGATCCCCTACCTCCCCCGCGCAGCGGCGGGAGGGGACCGCGGGCCGAAGCCGGCGCGAGCCGGCTGAAGAGCGCGTGGTGCAGGGGGCAGGCCGCCGCAGGGCGGGTGAGGTAGCGGCGGATAGCTCAGCGCTCTGTGGCTCGCCCCTCCACCCCCCGCTCTTCCCCCGGCGTAAGGCCGGGTTCGGCGGGAGGTGAGGCGTTGAGGGGACGCGCCTACCGGTCCGCGTCGACGGCGCGCCAGCCGTGGGTGAGGTCGTCGATCTTGGCTTTCAGATCGGCGGACATCGGCGTCTCGGCGGCGGCCAGACTGTCCTTCAGCTGCTCGGGGCGACTGGCGCCGATGATCGGGGCGGTGATGGCGGGGTGGGCCATCACCCAGCTCACCGCCAGCGTGGTCATGCTGATCCCGGCCTCGGCGGCGACGCCCTTCAGGTCCTCGATGGTCTGGAACTCGCGCTCGTGCCAGTAGCGCTGCTGGTAGAATTTCCCGGCCGGCGTGGCGGTGAATCGATTGCCTTCGGCCGGCGGGGCCGAGCCGTTGTGCTTGCCGGTGAGGAGGCCGCCCGCCAGCGGGTTGTAGGGGATCACGCCGATCCCTTCCTCCTGGCACAGCGGCAGCAGTTCCCGCTCGAAGGTGCGGAACAGCATGTTGTATCGCGGCTGCACCGAGACCGGGGCGACCAGGTGCTTCACCTCGGCGCGGCCGAGCGCCAGCGCCAGCTTGTAGGCTGGCCAGTTGGAGACGCCGACGTAGCGAGCCTTGCCGTGGCGCACGATGGTGGTCAGCGCCTCCAGCGCCTCGTCCATCGGGGTCGCCGGGTCGTAGGCGTGCAGCTGGTAGATGTCGATGTAGTCGGTCTTCAGCCGGCGCAGCGAACCCTCGATGGCGTCGAGGATGTGCTTGCGGCTCATCCCCTGGTCCCAGGGCTTGGGGCCCATCTTGCCGAAGCCCTTGGTGGCGATGATGAAGTTCTGGCGTTTGCCCTCCATCCAGCGGCCGATGATCTCCTCGGTGCGCCCGGCGATGTCGACGCCGCCGCCCAGCGGATAGGCGTCGGCGGTGTCGAGGAAGTCGATCCCGCCCTCGGCGGCGGCGTCGAGGATGGCGCGGCTCTGCGCCTCCTCGCACTGCAGGCCGAAGGTCATGGTGCCGAGGCAGAGCTGCGAGACGGGCAGGCCAGTCCGGCCTAGGGGCGCGTGTTTCATGGGCGATCAGCCTTCCTGATTGACGTTGCGCCAGCTGTGGCGGGGTTCGTAGCCGAGCAGGCGGCGGGCTTTGTCGCTGGAGATCAGCGAGGCGTGGCCGGTGAGCCCCTCGCGGAGCGGCGTGTCGGGGAAGTGGTTGCGCATCAGCTCGGCGCTGGGCGTCTGCATGATCGTGTCGGCGGCGGCGATGATGTAGGCCTCGTGGCCGGGCCGGCCGGCCTCCAGCGCCAGGCGGCAGGCCGCCCCGCAGTCGCGCGCGTCGACGTAGGCCCAGAGGTTCACCTTGCGCAGCCGCGGGTCGGCCTGGATCTCCGGGACCTGGGCGTAGTCGCCCGGGCCATAGACGTTGGAGAACCGCATCGAGCTGATCGACATCTCTGGCTCCCAGCGCACGAAGGTCTCGGCCATCACCTCGCCGAGCTCCTTGGTCAGCGCGTAGCTGAAGCCCGGGCTGCGGATGCTCTCGTCGAGCGGCGCGAACGGCGGCGGGGCGGTGAACGGCAGGCCGAGCAGGGTCTCGCTGGAGGCCCAGACGATGCGCTTGATCCCCAGCGCCCGGCTGGCGTGGAACACGTTGTAGGTGGAGATGGTGTTGAGGTTGAAGATCACCGCGTCGGGCGCGGCGCCCGGCGTGGGGATGCCGGCCAGGTGCACCACCGCGTCATAGCGGCCGCCGGCCACGTCCACGCCGGCCAGACAGCCCAGCGCCTGGCCGTAGTCGGCGAAGTCGGCGATCACGGTGCGCACGTCGTCGCTCGAGCGGACGACGTCGAAGTTCACCACTCGGTGGCCGGCTTCCTGGAGGGCGGCGACCGTCGCGCGGCCGACCTTTCCCGAGCCGCCGGTGACCGCCACCTTTAGAGGCTGCGCCTGGGCCATGTCCGCTCTCCTGTCTGGAACGGCGCGGAGCCTACGCGCGGAGGGCGGTCGGCGCCTAGACTTAAACGGAGCATGCTTCCGGTTTTTTACAGGCCTAGCCATGTGCGGCCGGCGAAGGCAATTCTCCGCGTCCAAGGATGAGGAGCCCCCATGAGCCAAACGCCGCTCGATCCGCGCATGCAGGCGCTGCTGGACAAGCAGGAAATCGCCGATGTGCTGCACCGCTATTGCCGCGCCATCGACCGGCACGATGTCGACCTGCTGCGCAGCGTCTATTTCGAGGACGCGATCGACAACCACGGCATGTACTGCGGGCCGATCGAGGGCTTTGCGGCCTATTTCGTCCCCGGCCGGCGGGTCTGGGCGCTGGCCACCCACCACGCCATCTCCAACATCCTCATCGAGCTGGACGGCGACGTGGCTACGGTGGAGTCCTATCTCGACGCCTTCCACCGCCGGCAGACGCGCGGGGGCGTGGTCGACGACTTTTTGAAGTGCCGCTACCTCGACCGCTTCGAGCGGCGGGCCGGCGAGTGGCGGATCGCCCGGCGCACCGTGATCTATGACTGGGGCAAGACCGAGCCGGCGGCCGAGCGCGCCTGGTTCACCGACCTGAACGGCGACTTCACCTTCGGCTCCAAGGGGAAGAGCGACCCGCTCTACAACGCGGCCTGGTCGCAGCCGGTGAGCTGAGCGGGCGCCCGCGACTTTACGAGCTCCGGGACCGCGCCGCGTCCGAGCCGATCTCGGCGATCACCCGCTCTGCGGCTTGAGCGTTGGGGCCGTTGATCGCCACCCGAACGCCTTCGCCCGCGAGCCGATTGGCGATCGCCTCGCCGATGCCGCTGGTCGCGCCGGTGACCAGCGCGGTCTTTCCGTCCAGGCGAAGATCCATGCCGCGATCACCAAATCGAATAGCCCCCGTCGACCACGAACTCCTGACCGGTAATGTGCCGGCTCTCGTCGGAGGACAGGTAGACGACCAGGTTGGCGATGTCGGAGGGCTGGCCCACGCGGTTGCGCGGGTCGGCGACCTCGGCCGCCGTCGCGCCTTCGCGCATGCCCTCGTGCGCGCGCTGCTGCATCGGGGTCAGCGTGGCGCCCGGAAGGATGGTGTTGCAGCGGATGCCCGGCAGGCCGACCCGCAGGCAGTGCGCGGCGACCGTCAGCGACAGCGAGCGCACCGCCCCCTTCGAGGCGGCATAGGCGATCACCTGGGGAAATCCGCGGATCGCCGCCATCGAGGACATGTTGATGATCGAACCGGAGCCGGCCTTGGCCATCGCCTCGACCGCGAAGCGGCATCCGAGGAAGACGCCTTCGGAGTTGACGCGGTTGATCATGCGGTAGTCGTCGAGCGTGGTGTCGCCGAGTTCGGAGACCTTGGCCGCAGCGGCGTTGTTGACCAGCACGTCGAGCCTGCCGAAGCGCGCGAACGCGACGTCGATGGTGTTTCGCCAGTCGTCCTCGCTGGTCACGTCGTGGCGCAGGAAGTGTGCGCCGATGCGCTCGGCGACGCGGGACCCTAGCGTCTCGTCGATGTCGGCGATGATCACCTGCGCGCCTTGCGCGACCAGCGCCTCGGCGTCGGCTTCGCCGAGGCCGGACGCGCCGCCGGTGATGATCGCGACCTTGCCTTGAACTCGTCCCATGAGTGCGACCTTCCGCGCTTCGAGTGTCCGACTATTCGGCTGGGGTGGGCCAGGTGAGATCGAGCGACGTCACGCCGAACACCGACCCGCCGTAAGTGACCGGCGCGCGCGGGCCGACGGCGAACGGCGGCATGTCGTCCAGCGGCGGTCGAGCGCGATCCGCAGCTCGCGCCGCGCCAGGTGTTTGCCGATGCAGTTGTGGACGCCGGAGCCGAAGGCGATGTGCTTGGCCAGGTTCGCGCGCTCGAAATTGACTTCCGCCGGGTGGGCGAACTGGGTCGGATCGCGGTTGCCGAACACCGTCGCCCCCGCTCCAGCTCCTTGGGCGACAGATTGTGAGGGCGCTGGCCGAGCGAGCCGTCGATCAGCGCCTCGGCGCGTTTCTCCCGGCCCTTGTCCTCGGGCAGTTCGAAGAACTCGCCGATGCGGCCAAGCTCCCGTTCGGGGTGGGTCTGCAGCTCCTAGAAGCTGACATGCAGGAGCTGGTCGGCGTCGAGGTGGACGAACTCGCGAAAGCCCGCCGCAATCTGCCGCGTCCACATCCGGCCGAACGCTTCGAGCGGCAGCTTGTCCTTGCCCCATGACGGGGTCGGTGTGAAAGCGGTCCAGGTTGTCGACGCCGCCCAGGAACTCGGAGAGGCTGAGCGTGCCCCTATTCTCCGAGACAGTGCGAGACGGCAGCGTGGAGCCGGCGCGCCCGGTGTTGAGAATGAAGCGCTCGGGGGTGGTCATGCAGGCCTTCCGTCTCGCAGGCGTCCGGCCAGAGAAGCTGCGATCCGGACGCCGGCACGTGACCCTGGCCGAAGCCTGCGGGGAATTGCCAATTGCGGCGTCAGAATTGCCTATTCCGCAGCAATGCTCGCGGTGATGCGGTCCACCTCGTCGACAGCCGCCAGCGGTCCGCCGCGGCGTTGGCCGCGATGTGCTGCGCCGGCGTCGCGCCGGCGATGATCGACGACACCGGGCCGGCTGGGCAGCGTTCCAGGTTGGTGTGACCCCGTGCTTCGGCGAAGGCGATCAGGCGTTCGACCAGGTCGAAATTTCGGTCGTTCAGGACGAAATGTTACTTGGCGCCGCCGGTCGGGCTGAGCCGGCTGCCCTCCGGCGCGGGCCGTTGCGGCCTGATCGAGGATGCGGCCGAAGTTGTTGCAGCCCAGGCCGAATTCGGAAACCGCCAGCGAGCGGATGGTGCGCGTCTTTCAGAAATTGTACCGATTCATCACCGCGGTGGTGCGGCGTCGCAGCGTCTCCTGGCGCGCTTGCGGCGTGACGTAGGCGGTGTCGACCGGCAGGCTGTCACGAAGGCTGTCGAAGGCCACCGTCCTGGCGCTGGGCACGGGCATCGTCGGGGACTTGTAGAACCGCAGCTGGCACACGCCGCGCGGGTTCCCGACCGGATCCAGCCAGTTCTGGACGCCAGGATCACGCGCGCAGATCACCATGCGCATGCGCCCGTCCCCATCGGGCCTGGCCTGGGCGTTGTTCAGGCTCGACTGATGGTAGGTGTAGTCGATCGTCCGGTTGACCGGATCGGCGAGGTGCGCGCCCCAGTAGGCGCACTGCGGCACGTCGAAGCGCCTGGCCCGGGCGCAGGTCGAAGACCCCGCCGACGTAGTTGGCGTCGGGGTGCGCGCCGCTGTCCTTGGCGTGCTTCATCGCGCCGAAGGTGTTGGAGACCCGGTCGGAGAAGCCCCAGGTCTTCAGGAAGATCGCCTCGTTATAATTGGCGCCGGTGTAGGTGAGCAGGTTGCAGGCACCGTCGAGCCTGGCGATCATCTCGGCCTCGCTCAGCACCAGCGAGGCGGCTGGCGCCGGATCGATGCGGGCCACGTGCATCGTCGTGCCGACGTCCCGGTCCCAGTCGACGAAGGCCTCGCGGGTCATCAGGTGGTTGACGGAGGAGGCGGGATCGAGCGGCAGCCAGTGGCCGGCGGCGGGCGGGGTGGCGCTGGCGATCACCTCGAAGTTCCCCGCGCCGTCGATCAGCCAGTCGTCGACATTGAAGTTCTGCAGCGGGTTCTGTGGGCCGGCGTCGCTGTAGTAGCGATTGCGATGCTGTAGGTCGCAGAACAGGGTCGTCCCGCGCTTGCCCCAGATACGGTAGGTGCGCCGGCCGTCGAGGAAGGCGCGCAGGTACTTGAAGTCGGCGCACGGCTTCCAGACGTCGAAGAACATCGGATCGCCCCAGGTCGCCGAGAAGCGCGGATAGTCGGCGCGCCAGGCGATCACGTGCTCATAGGCGACCGCCTCGTTCTGCAGCAGCACCTGCACGGCCGAGGCGTGGGTCTCCGGCCGGCTGGTCGGCTCGGTGCTGAAAATGTGCTCGCGCAACCTTTCCCGAAGGTCCCGGTAGCGGTCCCAGGCCGCGCGCAGGGCGGGCGACATGTTGTCCATGGTGCGACCTCCGTTTGCGCCGCGCGCCCTAGAACCCGTAGCGCTTGAGCGCTGCGTGGCTGCGGCGGCGTAGCTGTTCCTTGCGCTCGGCGGGCGTGACCACCTGGGTGTCGGCGGGCAGCACGCTGCGTACCTGCGAGACCGGAACCTTGACCATGTTCGGCACCGGCCCGGATTCCGACAGGTAGTAGCGCAACTGGATGATGCCGCGGCGCGCGCCGACCTGGTCCAGCCAGTTTGGCACGCCCGGGTCCTGGTCGGCGACCACCGCGCGGAAGCGGCCGTCGCTGTCGACCCGGCCCTGCGCGTTGTTCAGGCTCGACTGGTGATAGACGTAGTCGACCGTGCGGTTGACCGAGTTGGCTAGGTGCACGCCCCAGTACCGGCATTTTGGAATCTCGAAGTCGAACACCAGCGCCTCGTCCGGCTGCAGGTCGAAGATCGCGGCCACATAGTGCGCGCCCATGTGCGCGCCGGAATCGGCGGCGTGGATCAGCGGGGCGAAAACGTTGGGGACGTCGCCGCAGCTCTTCAACGTCTTCAGGAAGATGCCGTCGTTGTACATCTTGGTGACGTAGGTGAGCTTGTGGATCGCCTCTTCCACCCGAGCGATCATTGTCGCCTCGTCTTCCATCATCGGGCGGGCCGGCGTGTCGTCGATCGCCTCGATGTGCATCTCCGTGCCGCGGTCGTTTTCCCAGTCGACGAAGGCTTCGCGCACCATCAGGGCGTTGCGGTGCGACGACGGGTCGAGCGGCAGCCAGTGGCCGGAGGCCGGCTTCCCGGCGCTGAGCATCACCTCGAAGGACCCGTCGGGATTAGTCCATTCGTCGAAGTTGTAGTTCGAGGGCCGGCCCTCCGCGCCGCCGCCCAGCATCGGACTGCCGCGATGCTGCATGTCGCAGAACAGGGTGTCGCCGCGCCGGCCCCAGACCCGGTAGCTGCGCCGCCCGTCGACCCAGCAGTGGCGGTACTTGAAGTCGGCGCAGGGCTTCCAGCCGTCGTGGATCAACGGCTCCCAAGAGACGTAGAAGCGCGGAAAGTCGGAGTGGGTGCTGATCACCTGCTCGTAGGTGACGGCCTCGTTCTGCAGCAGCAGGGCGAACGCCGAGCCGTGCGTGTGCAGGTGTTGCGCCGGTTCGCTGCTGAACAGGTAAGTGCGCGCCCATTCGCAGCATTCGCGGTACCGGTCCCACGCCGCCCGCAGCGCCGGGCTCATTGCGTCCGTCATGTAAATCTCCTTTACGCAACCAACTCGCCTGACGAGCGGGGATCAACGCTGAGGGCCGGGGGACCCGGGCGGCGGAGCGCCCAGGCCCCTGGATTGTCAGTATCCGGAGAGGTCGAGCACAGCGACCGAGGCTTCCTCGGGTCCTTTGCCGAGCGACAGGTCGGGCAGCAGGATGGCCGGCTCGCCGCCGAGCGATTTCGGATAGCAGACGTTGAAATCCGGCGGCAGGCCGGCAGGCTTGCCCTCGCTGGTCATGATCACCCGCTGGTCGCCCTCGGCCGTGAAGATGTGCAGCTCGCCGGTCATCGGGCAGGACACCAGCACATTGCCGCGCTTGGTCACGCCGATGCCGTCGAGCACGCCGCTGCCCAGGCCCTTCATGTTCGGCTTGGGCGTGCGCCCGGTCTTGAAGTCCTCGGCGGTCACCCGATAGACCCCGCCGCCGTCCTCGGGGTTGTAGGCGCAGCTCACCGCCCAGATGCTCTGGTCGACGGGAGAGACCGTCAGGCCGTTGACGTGGCTGGGCATCAGGATGCGGGTGACCAGCGCGCCGGCCGCGTCGTCGCCGGCCATCAGCCCCGCGATCGCTTCGCGCGGGATGCGGTACATCGCCGGCGTTCCACCCTCCAGGCGGCCGTTGGCGATGTCGCCGAAGTAGAGATTGCCCTCGCTGTCGGCGGCGACGCCGTTGGGATGCTCGATGCGGTTGAAGCGCCGGCCGATCACGGATTCGGGGCCGAGCGGGATCTCGCCGATCTTGCCCGCGCCCAGCGCGTCGATCGCCACCAGCCGCGGCCGGTAGTCCATGTTCAGCTTTGTCCCGCCGCGCGGTGAGGCCGGATAGGCGCCCTCGGCCACGAAGGCCGTGCCCGCCTTCACCGCCGGGTTGTCGGCCTTGATCACATCGATGCCGAGCGTGCCGGTGAGGCCTTCGGCGACGTTGCGCTTGATCAGCTCGACTTTGCGGTCGGGCCCGATGCGGCCGAGGGTGACGAAGGCTTCCCCCTCGACGTAGACGAGCGGATAGCCCCGTTCTGCGCCCTCCGGGTGATCCATGACCAGCGTGCAGTTGCCGAAGACGAAATGCTCGCCGTCGAGCAATAGCTCGGAGCTCTCCGGGTTGCTCGCGCCTTCGATCTTGCCGAGCACCGGCACGACGAGGGCTTCAGGGTTCTCCTTCGGAGTCCAGGTCGGTACGGCGCTGCTCGTTGCGTTAACTGCCACGGGATTCTCCTGATCTGTTACGTGCCGATGTTCGTTGTGGTCAGCTCGGCGACGCCGAGAGAGCCCGGCGGAGCCTTCCTCGCGGAGGCGCGAAGGATGCGCGGCCAACCCGCAGCAGCAGAAGCTGGCGCCAAGGCGAACTCGGCTTCAATGGTCAAATCCGCGGTGGAAACCGACGATTCCGCACGAATGCCTGGGCCGATTGCGAGCCGCAGTCGCCTTGGCCGATCGCCGCGATGAATGCGGAATCGGAATTTGACCCGCGCAAGAAGGCAATTGTGGTTCGATCTCTCCTGACTGACGACTGAGAGCGTTGGTGAGGGAGAGGAAAGGCCATGACCGACAGGCTGAAGGACAAGGTCGCCGTGATCACTGGCGCCACCAAGGGCATCGGCGCCGCGGCCGTCCGGCTGTTCACCCAGGAAGGCTGCAACGTCGTCTTCAGCGGTCGAACTGCCGATCTGGGCCACGATCTGGAACGGGAGATCGCCAAGTCGGGCGCGCCGGGAAAGGCCATCTTCCAGAAGGCGGACATCGGCAACTCGGGCGAGATCCGCGCAACCATCGAGACCGCTGTTCGCGAGTTCGGAAAGCTAACCAATCTGCTGAATGTGGCCGCGAGCACCGATGCGTTCGGCAAGCTCAAGCCGACGCTCGAGCTGGAAGACGAAGACTACCTGACGATGCTGCAGGCGGCGCTGATCGGCGGGATGGTGACGCCGGTCAAGTACGCGGTGCCGCACATGCGCGCCGCCGGCCGCGGGTCGGTGGTGACGATCAGCGCTTCTTCGGGGTCGAAGGGCAACTATTCGTCGGCGCCCTACCACGCGGCCAAGGGCGCGGAGATCGCGCTGACCATGAAGTACGCGCTGGAGTTTGCGCGCGACAAGATCCGCTTCAACGTGCTGGCGCCGGGCTTCGTCGACACCGACACCCCGACGATCCGCGCGTTGAAGAACACGCCGGCCCTGTTCAAGATTTATGATGACGCGCACCTTCTGGGCGTCGGCGAACCCAGCGACCTGGCGTACGCCGCGCTCTGGCTGTGCTCGGACGAGTCCAAATGGGTGACCGGCGAGCATATCGCGATCAACGGCGGGCTTACGTCGTACGTGCCGATGCGCGGGCTCGAGAGCGAAGAAGCGTCGCGGCTACGCGACGAGATGGCGGCGGCTGCGCGGGCGGCCGACTGAGCCGCGCGATCACTGACGGTGACGCTCTGAGGAGGACCTCGGATGTTTGAAATCGAAAAGCTTTCCCCCGATTTCGGGGTGCGCGTGATCGGGGTGGATCTCGATCAGCCGCTAGGCGCGGAGGCCGGGGAAGAACTGCAGGGGCTGCTCAAGAAGCATCGCCTGCTGCTGTTCCGCCAGGGTTCGCTCGACGACGCTCAGCACCTTCGGCTGATGAGCGCCATGGGGCGGGTGATCGTGGAGGAGCCCGGCGGCAGCAGCTTCTTCGCCTACGTCAGCACCAACCCGAAAGACTACGTCGGCACGACCGGCAGGTTGAGGTGGCACTCCGATGGTCAGTTCACCACCACCGGCGCGCTGCAGGCGATCTCTCTCTACTGCATGGAAATGGAGCGCTGCGAGCCGACCCTGTTCTCCGACCAGGTGCGCGCGGCCAAGGTCCTGCCCGCCGACCTGCGCCGGCGGGTGAAGGACCTCGACGTTCTGCAGTGCCTCGACCTGTCGAGCCGGATCGAGCTCTATCGCTGCCGGCTCAGCAAGAAGGGCGCGGACGTGCCGGACTCGCAGTGGCCGCGGCATCCGCACCCGATCCTGGGGCCGCATCCCTTCACGGGCGAGGAAATGCTGAACGTCAGCCAGATGTTCAGCAGCCACGTCGTCGGCTTCACCGACGAGGAGAGCGACCAGCTGTTCGACCAACTGGAGCCGCACCAGTACGATCCGGCGCACGTCTATGCTCACGAGTGGCAGGTGAACGATCTAGTGATCTGGGACAACGTGGCGCTGCAGCACTCGCGCGATGTGCTGAGCGCGCCTTCGGGCCGAACCCTGCGGCGCGTCTCGATCAATCCGCTGAGCAACGCCGAGATGCTGAAGGGCATAGCGCCGGATCCCAGCCTGCAGATCGGCAAAGGCGGCTGGTAAGGGCCGCGCGCGGCGTGGGGAGCTTTCCCCGGGTCCGCGCGCGGCTCGACCGGCCATCCCGCTGGCGCGCCGCCACGCGGTGCGTCTCACCAAGATTGTGAGGGGGCATGACCCAACCGTTCGACCCGGCCGAGGTGTGCGACCAACTGCTGGCAAATCCGGACCTGGACCCGGCGGACCTGCCGGCGCTGCGCGCAGCCACCGAGCAGGCGCTGGCGGCGTTGCATGCCGAGTCGCTCGTCTCGGCCGAAGGGCTGGACCGCCAGCTGCGCATATTCCGCGGCAGCATCGACAAGCTGGCGGCGATCACCGCCGACCGGCGGCGCCATCCCGAGATCGCCGAGGTCGAGGTCGCGCCGCCGATCTTCATCACCGGCCTTGGCCGGTCCGGCACGACCTTCCTCCACTCGCTGCTGAGCCGCGATCCGGACAATCGCGCGCCGCTCGTCTGGGAGACCCAGTACCCGTCGCCGCCGCCGGAAGCGGCGAGCTATGAGACCGATGCTCGGATCGAACAGTGCGCCCGCTATTTCGCCTCAGGGCCGGTCAGCCCCAAAGACGACGTCTCGAATGTCGAGATGCAGAAGAAGCACATGAACGGGCCGCTGCTGACCGAAGAAGACAACGCCATGATGAGCGCTGCGATGCGCTCGATCCCACTCGGGTCCGGCGTGCGGATCCTGAACTACACCCACTGGCTGCTCGAGCAGGACGGGCGCATCGCCTATGGCGTCCACAAGCGCTGGCTCCAGCACCTGCAGTGGCGCAACCCGCGGCCCAGGTGGCTGTTGAAGGCGCCCACGCACATCCACAACCTGCCGGCGCTGTTCGCGACCTATCCGAACGCCAAGATCGTCTGGTGCCACCGCGACCCGGCCGAGGTCATCTCCTCGATGACCAGCCTGCTCTGCACTTTCCGTAAGAGCTTCATGAGCGTGATCGACCCGCCGGCGATCGCCATGGAGATGATCAACTACTGGACGTCGGGGCTGCGGCGCGGCATGGCCTATAGGCGCGAGCATCTCGAGGCGCCGATCTTCGACATCGGTCACACGGGCATCGTCAGCGAGCCGCTAGATGCGGTTCGTCAGATCTATGGAGCATTCGACATCCGCCTGACGCCGCAAGCGGAACGCGCGCTCGCCGCCTTCGTCGACGAGAACCCCCGCGAGAAGCACGGGGCGCACAGCCATGGCATCGAACGCTACGGGTTCACCCAGACCCGCATCCACGAGATCTTCGACGATTACGTTGAGGAATTCGGGACATATTTCTAGAAAAACTCCCCGAAATATCAATAATATAGGAGGATTAGATGGAACGTTCGTACACCGATCTGGGCTGGCTTAAGGACTGGACCACGATCAAGGTCGAAATCGCCGAGCCGGGTTTCCAGACCAAGGTCATCATCCCGCCCGCGACCACGCTGTATGACTGCCAACTGTGCTGGTTGGACGATGACGACGGCGCGATGGTCGTCACCGACATCGGCGGCCAGGCGGAGCCCGGCTGGGACCCGATCAAGGGCCACGGCGCGGTGTTCAAGGTGCACCCGGACGACCGCATCGAAACCATCGTCCCCTACGGCAGCACCGGCCGGGCGATGATCATGAGCTCAGTCGTGTCGCCGAAGGATTTCGGCGGCGGCGGCGAGTACGCCAACCGGGTGTTCCCGCTCGGCCAACTGCGCCCCGGGCGCAACGGCGCGCACAACACCCACGCGATGTACTGGGTCCCCGAAGGCGCGAAATGGCCGGAGCACTATGCGGTGATGCCGGACGCGGGCAGCGTCGACGGCGGCAAGTCCGGGGCGCTGGTCAGCGCGCTGACCAATGTCACCGGGGAGAAGATCTGTCAGGGCTTCGGCCTGCCGGGCACGCCGGAACACGGCTACATGTTCATGGTCGCGATGTTCAACTGCGTCCTCTACAAGATCACCGCCAAGCGCCAGGTGTGGCCGTATGTCATCGGCGACGCCGAGCATTCCGGCGTGCAGTTCATGCCGCGCTGCCTCTATCGCGCGCCGGCCAGCTGGGGCCAGCACGCGGGCAAGCTCATCTGCCAGGGCGTCGCCAACCACAGCTTCTCGCGCGCCGCGCCCAAGCCCGGTGAGCCGGCGCTTAAGGAAGAGGCGGTGTTCTTCGTGCTGGAAGACCAGGGCGATGGAAAGCTGGCCAAGATCACCCAGATCGACACGACCGGCCTGCCGCCGGTGGAGATCCGGGAGTGGGGCTCGATCGCGCCGGCCAGCTGGGGACCTTTCGCCGGCCAGCGGTTCCACATCGACATCGGCTCGGTCAACCTGATGCAGACCACGATGATGCCGGACGAGGCTCTGCCCTATGACGCGGTGATCTATCGCACCGACGAAAAGGGTCAGCAGCACGTGTTCGCCCGGAACATCCAGGGCGGCCACCCGACGATCAAGTTCCAGGGCGACCGCCTGCTGGTCGGCGCCATCGGCAAGAGCTACTCGACCGGAGACTTCCACTATCCGGACGGCTCGCTGATCGCGATCGAGCTGCAGAAGTAGCGCCAGAACCGCTGGCGAGGTGACGCCGCCCCGGGGCATTGTCTTCGGGGCGGCGTTCCTTTGCGATCGCGCCTAAACGTGCGTCTCGCAGACGCCAGCGTTCAAGGGTGGAAAAATGAAGCTTGGTCTCTACGCCGACATGCGCAACCGCCCGGGCAGCGGGACCACGGCGGCGCAGCACTATGGGCGCTGGCTGGAGCGATTTCAGGACGCCGATCGGCGCGGCTGCGCCAGCATCTGGCTGACCGAGCACCACTTCTTCGACGACGACTACCTGCCGCAGATCTGGACGCTGGCGGCGGCGATCGCGGCGAAGACCGAGCGGGTGCGGATCGGCTCGGCCGTCGCGCTGCTCACGCTGCACAATGTGCTCGACACCGCCGAGCAGGTCGCGCTGGTCGATGTGCTGAGCAACGGCCGGGCGGAGCCGGGCTTCGGCGTCGGTTACCGCAAGCTCGAGTACCAAGCCTACGAGGGCGACTTCAAGCACCGCTACGGCGTGTTTCGCCAGCGCATCCCGCAACTGCGCGCTCTGTGGGGCGAGGAGCCCGCGGACGGCGTGCGGACGATAACGCCCGCGCCGGTGCAGCGCCCAATGCCGCTGTGGGGCGGCTTCGGAGGGCCGCAGGGCGCCAGGCTGGCCGGCGAACTGGGCCTGGGCCTGCAGTCGCTCGATCCGACCTTGCTCGCGCCCTACCGCGAGGGCCTGGCGGCGAGCGGGCGCGATCCCGCCCAGGCGCAGATGTCCGGGCATATGGACATCTTCGTGACCGACGATCCGGAGCGCGCGTGGGCCGAGCTTGCGCCGCATGTGGCCTATCGCTGGGACTCCTACAATCGCCACGCGGTGCAGGGCACGCGGCGCGAGCACGAGCCGGTGGAGCCGATCGACGTCGAGGCGCGGCGCGGCGGCTTCCTGCTGGGAACCGCCGATCAGATCATCGCGGCGATCCGTGAGCGGACGGCCGGCCTGCCGGTCACCGAAATCTACGCCTGGGCGGACTATCCGGGGCTGCCGGAAGACACTGTCGAGCGCCACCTCGAACTTCTGATGACCGAGGTCGCCCCCAGGCTCGCCAAGCTCTAGGCGGCGGCCTGCCGGTCGGGCGGCGCGGCCGCCGTGGCCGCCGCGTAGTCGCGCGCCGTGTGGCGGTTGGCGCGCAGCAGGGCGAGGCCGGCGATGAAGGCGCCCGTCAGCGAGGTGGCCAGCGAGACGCGCATGCCCTCCACGCCGAGGCTTGGCATCAGCGCGTCGTTGAGCATCCCCACCACCAGCGGGCCCAGGCCGATGCCGGCCAGCGTCTGGCAGAGGTTGGTCATTGCCGACGCCATGCCGCGCATCCGGGGAGGGGCGATCGACTGCACCATCGCGCCGGCGGTCGGCAGGCAGAAGCTGTTGCCCAGGTGTAGGAAGAAGATCCCGACGATGGCCGTGGCGGCGTTCGGCGAAAAGGCGATCGCCAGCCCCGCCGGCACGGACATCAAAAGGCCAGCGCCGCCCAGCCGCAGGTTCCAGCGAATGTCGCGACGGGCCAGCGCCGCGGAAAGCTGGCCGATGGCGAAGGCGCCCAGGCACAGGCCCGCTATGCTGGAGATCGCCAGCCAGAAACCGACCTGCGCGATCGGCATGTGGTGCAAGCGGATCAGCAGGCTGGGCGACCAGACGGTCGTGGCGAAGCCGGTGAACCCCTGGCAGCCGTAGGAGACCAGGATCCAGCGATAGCTACGCAGCGACCACAGGTGGGCGAAGACGCGGCCAACCGGCTCGCGGGCGGCTTTCGCCTCGCCGCCGGAGACGGTGCGGCGCTGCGGCTCAGGAAAACCGAACAGGATCAACAACGCCAGCAGCAGGCCGGGCGCGCCGACCACCCAGAACACCGCGCGCCAGCCGAGGTTCGCGGCGACCACCCCGCCGATCAAGAGCGCCATCCCGACGCCGATCGCGGCCCCCATGGTCAGCACCGACATGGCGCGCGCCAGGCCTGGGCCTGGATACAGGTCGGCGGTCAACGAGGCCTGCGCCGGGACGGCGCTGGTCTCGGCGATGGCGACGCCGATGCGTGTGATCACCAGATGGACGTACGACGTGGCGAAGCCGGCCGCCATGGTGGCCAGGCTCCAGATGGCGAGCGTCGCCGCGAGGATGGTCTTTCGCGAGCCGTAGTCGAGCCAGCGCGCCATAGGGATGGCGGCGGCGACGTAGAACACCGCAAACACCGCACCCGTCAGCAAGCCGATGCGGGTGTCGCTGAGATGGAACTCGGCCTTGATCGGCTCGACCAGGATGGTGAGCGCCTGGCGGTCCAGAAAATTGAGCACAGACGCGAGCCCCAACAGCGCGAGCGCGTAGCGGCGGCGGCCGGCGCTCCAATCGCTGGCGGGCGTCGCCGGGCGCGGCGCCGCGGTTCGGCTGGCGTGGCGGTTGGTCCACATGCGGCGGCGCCTTCTCCCCGTGCCGGCCGATTGGGGTTGGCCGGTCGTTTCCTGAGGGTGAGAACGTGAGGCATGGATGCAAGCGCCGACAAGTGCGAATCCAGCTTCAAAGCGTGCAACATGGCAATTGTCATGCGGCGGCCGGCGCGCTTTGGAATTACCGGCCTGCTTAAGGCATGAGGACATTGCAGAGTAGGAAGCGCTGATGTCGTCGAACGCCGAACGGGCGCTCACCGTCTTCGCCGCCGGGCTCGCCGCGCCCGAGGGGCCGACGTTCGATCGCGAAGGCAACCTCTATGTCGTGGAGATGGCCGCGGGGCGGATAGCGCGCATCGATCTGGCGGGGAAGGTCAGCGTGTTCGCCGAGGACGGCGGCGGCCCCAACGGCATGGCGCTCGGCCCCGACGGCGCATTCTACATTTGCAACAACGGCGGCTACCCGGACCAGGCGCAAAAGCCGCGGATCGAGAAGGTCTCGCCGGCCGGTGAGGTGAGTTGGCTGGTCGCCGAAATCGACGGCGCGCCGGTCAACGCGGTGAACGACATCACCTTCGATCGCAGCGGCAGCTACTATTGCACCGATCCGCGCTTTCCGGATGCGGGCACGCTGTCCAGCCATATCTGCCCGCCGGCAGGCGTCATCTTCGGCCAGACCGATGGAACGGCCAGGCGGCTCGATCTCGACATCCGCTTTCCCAACGGCGTCGCCATCGCCCCCGACGAGAGGACGCTGGTCGTCGCCGAGACGCAGACGCGGCAGATCCACGCCTTCGACATCAAAGAGTCCGGCGTGCTTGGGCCGGCCAAGCTCTATGCCGAACTGCCGAGCGGCATGCCCGACGGCATGTGCTTCGACGCCGAGGGCTACCTGCTGGTCTGCGGCTTTGGCGGCGGGGCGGTGCATGTGTTCGCGCCCGGCGGCGGCGAGCTGGTGGAGAGCATCGCCGTCGAGGACCGCAACGTCACCAATATCTGCTTTGGCGGCGACGACCTGCGAACCCTGTATGTGACGGAGATGAGCCTTGGCCGGGTGGTGACGATCCCGTGGTGCAGGCCGGGCATGCAGCTCTTCCCGAATCGATGATGCGCGTCGCCGACGCGGCCGATGGATGCGTAATGCGAACGAGACGCGGCGAAGAAGGCAATTGCCGCACGGCCGCACCTGGCGTCGATTGGCGTGCGCCCCAACGCGGTGCGGGGCGGGCGGATCAACGCCGGCGGCGGCGCGCGCTATAATCGGGATCGGAAGATGATGGCGACGAAGCTTACCGAACATTCCGGTGTGGAGACTGGGCGAGGAGTGGGACCTGACCGAAGCGCTGAGGCGCCTCGCCTCGTCGCGCGTCGCCGTCATCACCGGCGCCGCCCTGGCGGCCGACGGGGGCGAGAGCCTTTGGCAGCACTGACCAACCGCGAGAGACCAAGATGAAAGACACGCTGGTTCGCAGGCTTAGCCTCGAAGGAAAGGTGGCGATCGTCACCGGCGCGGGGCGCGGCATCGGCCAGGGCATCGCCCGCCGTCTCGCCGAGGCCGGCGCCGCCGTCTTCGTTACCGATGTGAACGAGGCGCTGTTGCAGGAGACCTTGGCGACCCTCAGGCAGAGCGGCGCCAAAGCGCAGGGTCAGGTCATGGACGGCCGCCAGAGCGGCGCCGGCGAGCAGGCGACGGCCGCCGCGGTCGCCGCGTTCGGGCGGCTCGACATCCTCGTCAACAACGCCGCCGTGTTCCTACCCGCGCCGGTGCTGGAGGTCAGCGAAGGCGACTGGGACCTGATGGTCGACCTCAATCTCAAGGCCATGTTCTTCCACGCCCAGGCCGCCGCCAAGCAGATGGCGGCGTCCGGCCGGGGCGGGCGCATCGTCAACATTGCTTCTGTCGCCGCGGTGCAGCCCAACGAAATGCTGTCGGTCTACTCGGCGACGAAGGGCGGCGTGATCTCGGCGACGAAAGCGCTGGCCAAGGAGCTGGGCGACCTGCGGATCAACGTCAACGCGGTCCTGCCCGGCGTGATCGACACGCCGGGGGCTGGGATCGCCATCGGCAAGATCATGGAGATCGTCCCGCCCGAAGCACTGCAGGGGGCCAGGCCGCCGTTCGTATTGGGCCGTCCCGGGACCCCGGACGACATCGCCGACGCGGTTCTGTTCCTGGCTAGTGACCTCGCGGCGTATGTCACCGGCGCGACGCTCGCCGTCGACGGCGGCTATCTGATTTAAGCGGCGAGATGCAGACCTACGATTTCATCATCGTCGGGGCTGGCGCGGCGGGTTGCGTGCTGGCCAACCGGCTGTCGGCGGACCCGCAGACCCGCGTGCTGCTGATCGAGGCCGGCGGCCGCGACACCAGCCCCAAGATCCACATGCCGCGCGGCTTCGCCAAAGCCTTGTCGGACCCGAAGCTGGTGCACGCCTATCCCGCCAGGCGGCCGGGCCGCAATGAGCCGGAGTACTGGCTGCGCGGCAAGACGCTGGGCGGCTCCACAGCGGTCAACGGGCTCCTCTACACTCGGGGCTTTCGAAAGGACTACGACCAGTGGGCCGAGGCCGGCTGCCCGGGGTGGAGCTGGGCGGAGATGGCGCCGTGCTTCCGCGCCGTCGAAGGCAATAACTTGGGCGAGGCGGAATGGCGCGGCGGCTCCGGTCCGTACAAGGTCATGGAGCACCCGGTTCATCTGCCGCTCAACGAGGCGGTTATCGAGTCGGCGGTCGAGCTAGGCGTTCCGCGGCGGCGCGACTTCAACGAGGTGGACGACGTCGGCTTCGGCTACAACCAACACTCGGTCGGTCGAGGGCGGCGCACCACTGCGGCCACCGCCTTCCTGCATCCGGTTCGACATCGCAAGAACCTCACCGTGCTCACCGACACCGAAGTCGAGCGCCTGACGTTCGAGGATCGGCGCGCGAGCGGCGTGAAGACGCGCGGGCGCCACGGCGCACAGGGGTTCGCGGCGGCGAAAGAGGTGCTGCTCTGCGCCGGCGCGCTGATGAGCCCCAAGCTTTTGATGCTGTCGGGCCTGGGGCCGGCGCACCAGTTGACGACAGCCGGCGTCGCGGTGCGTCACGACCTCTCGGAAGTCGGGCAGAACATGCACGAGCACCTGCTGCTCACCCTGCAGTTCAGCGTCACCGGCGGCAGCCAGAACCTGGAGTTCCAGTCCTGGCGGCTGCTGCGCAACATCTTCCGCTATCAGGTCCTGCGCAGCGGCCCGCTGACCTACGGGATCACCGAGTTCGGCGGCTTCATCCAGGTGCGGCCGCAGTCGGATCGGCCCGACGCGCAGCTGATGGGCTCGCCGATGACCACCGACCGCTCCGTCGGCGGCTTCGTCATGGATCCCAATCCGGGCTTCTCGCTCGGCGCCTATGTGCTGCGCCCGCTGAGCAAGGGAGAACTGCGCCTGGCCTCGGCCGATCCCAGCGCGCCGCCGACCATCATTCCGGACTATCTGAGCGCGGCGGCCGATCGGGAGATCGCCGCGGGCGCCACGCGCTTCATCCGCACGCTCGCGCGGGGTGCGGCGCTCGCCGGCTATCAGCCGAAGGAGACCTTCCCGGGTCCCGATTTCGAGAGCGACGACCAGATCATCGACGCCTTCCACGAATACGGCTACTGCGGCAACCACGCGTCCGGCACCTGCCGGATGGGGTCTGATCCGCTCGCCGTGGTGGACCCGCGTCTGCGGGTGCGCGGCGTAGACGGCCTGAGGGTCGCCGACATCTCCGTGCTGCCGCAGATGGTCTCCGGCAACACCCAGGCGGCCGCGCTCGCCATCGCCTGGCGGGCGTCCGAGATCATCGCCGAGGATCTGGGGACGGTGGCGGCCCGCGCCGCTTGATTGGGGATGACAGGGAGGCGGCCCTATGTCTGAAGCCGAGCGTCACGACAGCATCGAGCAGATCCGTCTCGACCGTGAATTCAAGCTTAGGGTGCTGGAGCCGGGATTTGTCGCCCGTGAGACCGTTCCAGTGGGCATGCTCTATGACCCGCAGTTCGTCTACGGGCGCGAGCCGGACGGATGCATCCTCATGGGCGATGTGGGCGGCCACTTCGGCAGCTACAGCCCCGATCGGCCGCACGGCCAGTTCCTGAAGCTGAATCCTCTCGACGACACGCTGTCGTTCGTCATGCGGCCGGAGAACGCGCCGGCGGCGCCGATCTGCAGCATCCGCGCGCCCGGCTGCTTCGGTCCTTGGGGCGGGCACGTGTTCACCGCCTCGCAGGAGTTCCCGGGCAGGCGCGGGGCGCACAACCGGCACTTCGTCTACAAGCTGGCGCCGGGCGGCGATCGCAGCGAGCTGTTCTGCAAGTACCCGGTCCACGGCCCGCTGAACAACGGCACGCCAGGCGCCGGCGTCGGCGGCGGCTTTGGCCCGGCCGGCACGCAGTGGGAGGGGATCATGTGGATGAACTCCCTGATGAACTGCACCATCTACCAGGTGACGCCGGAGGCGGAGATCACGCCCTTCCTGTGCCTGGAGCCGTCTGTCACCGAGGCCGGGCCGATCATGCCGATCGACATCCAGGTGGCGCCGTCATGGGCGCGGGACTACGCCGGCGAGCTGATCGTGCAGGGCAAGCCCGGCCAGACCTACGCCGACGAGCACGACCACGCGAAGCACCCGTTCCAGTTCCTGCACTATCACGTCGACAGGAAGGGCCGGTTCGACCCCAAGCCGATCGACATCTTCGCGCCGATCGAGTCGCAGCCGGCGCCCAGCGAGTTCGGCCCGCTGGCCGGCAACCTGTTCTACGTCGACGAGGGCAAGGTCGACCTGTTCCATACGTCCAAGCATGATCAGCGGTTGCCCTACACGGCTAAAGTCATGCGGGTGGATGCGTCCGGCAAGCATCATGTTTTTGCCGATAATTTTCAGGGCGCTTCGACGGTTATAATATTTGAAAATAGAAAGATGTACTTGAGTCTGTTCGGGAGGAGCTACTCGACCGGCGATTACCACGAGCCCGACGGGACGATTTACGAGATCGAGTACCGCGGATGACAGCCTGGCTGAGCCACGGAAATTGACGGTTTCGCATGAGTGTGATCCGCTCAACCGGCATGAAGGTCGCGTTCAAGAGTTCAGATGCTCGAACGAACGGTAAGATTCTGCATCGTTGCTGAAACGCTGTCGATCAAGCGGGCGGCGGAGCATCTTCGTGTCGATCAATCGTGGCTGTCGCGGCAAATTCAGCAGCTCGAATCCGAGCTGGGCTTCGCGCTCTTCAAGCGCACCACGCGGTCGATCGTTCTGACTCCGCAGGGCGAGGCCTTTCTACCCGTCGCCAGAGAGCTGGCCGCGTCGGCCGACAAGGCGAGGAGGCTGGCGGCGGAACTTGCCCAGGCGACGCGGCAGGACCTTAGGCTGGGCGTCAGCCGCTACTCCTTCTGGATGCCGGCAAGGCAGAAGCTGTTCGACGCGTTCGAGCGCTATCCCGACCTGAAGGTGCAGACCGAGGTGGGCTCGAGCGGCGAACTTGTCGACAAGGTGCTCGACGATCAGCTGGATGCGGCGATCGTCGTGCTGCCGGAGCCCGACCGCGTCGATTACGCCCCGCTATGCGTGATCCGGCCGTTGCTGTTGATCCCACGCGAGCAACCGCTGGCTTCGGCCGCGCAGATCCGGATGGCCGACCTAGCCGGCATGATCATGGCGATGCCGCGCAACGAGGGCACGCGGCCGTTCCAGCTCGAGTTCCAGCCCTTCCTCGACGCCGGCGTCACCCCTCGGTGGGTGGCCGAGGGCATGAATGCGGTGTTCCACTACGCCGCGGTCGAGCGCATCTGCTGCCTGGGCTATCCCGACGAGGTGCTGCCCGGCGGCGACCTAGTGCGGCGCGAGATCGTCGACTCCACCGCGACGGTGGAGTTCGGCGTGGTCCGTCGGAGCGGTGACGACAGGGCCGCGGTGCGCAAGTTCTGGTCCTGCGCGTGCATCGTCGCGGATACGCACCTGAGCGCCGAGCCGCTGGTTCCGGCGGAGCCTTGAAAAGTCCGAACTTGCGGGCTGAATGACTGTCTGCGCCGGTCCTTTGGAACGACGGCGTGACGCCAGGGAGGAATTGGATTTTGGCGATCGAGTTCGAGGTGCCGCGCGAGGCGCGCGAGGTTCAGGCGAAGGTGCGGGCGTTCGTGCACGAGGAGTGCATGCCGGCGGAGGCGGCGGTGCTGGCCGGCGCTGACTACCAGGAGACGCTGAAGGGACTCAGGGCCAAGGCGCGCGCGCAGGGCCTGTGGTGCCCGTTCATCCCGGTCGAGTACGGCGGCATGGGGCTGGGGCCGCTGGCCAATGCGTTGGTGCAGATGGAGCTGGGCGAGAGCTTCCTCGGCACGCCCGCGCTGAACACCCAGGGGCCCGACGACGCCACCATGCTGACCATCCTGGAGTATGGGACGGAGCACCAGAAAGAGAAGCACCTGAAGCCGCTGCTGAACGGTGAGCGGCGGATCTGCTACGCGATGACCGAAAAGGCCGCGGGCGCGGACGCCACCGGCATGCGGACCAGCGCAGTCAAGGCCAGCAACGGCGACTGGGTTCTGAATGGCGAGAAGTGGTTCATCTCCTCGGCGGTGGTGGCGAACATCGCGCTGGTCATGGCGCGCACCGACGATCGGCCGGAGACGCCGCGCCACAAGCAGTTCTCCACCTTCATCGTCGAGCTGCCGAACCCCGGCTTCCGCATCCTGCGCGACATCGCCACCATGGAGGTCGAGGCCCCGCTGCATCATGAGCTGGGGCTCACCCACTCGGAGATCGAGATCAAGGACCTGGTGGTCCCCGCCGATAACCTTGTGGGCGGAGAGGGCAATGGCTTCAACATGGGCCAGCACCGGCTGGCCTACGGGCGGCTTCGGCACGGCATGCACAACATCGCCAAGGCGCAGAGGGCGCTCGACATGGCGACTGCGCGGGTCACCGACCGCAGCACCTTCGGCACGCCGCTGCAGGACCGCCAGGTGGTGCAGTTCATGCTCGCCGAGTGTGCGACCCAGCTCTATATCTCGCGGCTGATGATGATGCACATCGCCTACAAGGCGGAGAAGGGCCTCGACTTCCGCCAGGAGAACAGCATCGCCAAGGTCTACATGGCCAATATGGTCCACCATGTGGTGGACACCGCGATCCAGCTGCACGGGGCGCTGGGCTACTCGTTGGATACGCCGCTTGGGCGTTGGTACACCCAGATCCGCGCGCAACGGCTGGTCGATGGCCCCGACGAGGTGCACCGTTGGACGGTCGGGCGCAACCTCCTCAAGGCTTTCAAGCGCGAGGGGACGACGGCGAGCATGGCGGGCGGAGATTTGATCTAGCCGTCGCCGGGGCTCCTTAAAGGGGAGGAGGCAGTTAGGGATGGAGGTGCGCCACTCGTTCTGCCGGATCTGCACGAACCAATGCTCGATCTTGGCCCACGTGGAGGACGGCCGCGTCGTCAAGGTGACCGGCGACCCCGAGAGCGAGCTCTACCGCAACTTCACCTGCATCAAGGGACGCTCTCAGCCGGACTACCTCTACCATCCGGAGCGGGTGCTTCACCCGCTCAAGCGCACCGATGGCGGGTTCGTGCGGATCTCCGTCGATCAGGCCACCGAGGAGATCGCCATGCGGCTGCGCGCCTTACGGCAGCGCCACGGCCCGCGGGCGATCGCGTCGTGGGCCGGCACCATGCAGACGGCGATCCGCCACGCCATGCCGATGCTCGCCGCGGTCATGGATGGCCTGGGCTCGCTCTATAGGTTCGATCCGAACACCATCGACAAGGGCGGCAAGCAGATCGCCGGATCGCTGTTCGGCGCCTGGACGGCCCCGGCGCAGGGGTTCGACGACCCCGAGGTGGCGCTGTTGATCGGCATCAATCCGATGGTCACCTTCACCGGCCTGCCGGCGGGCAACCCCGGTCAGTGGCTGAAGGACCGCAGCCGCGACGGCTTCAAGCTGATCGTCATCGACCCTCGGCGCAGCGACGTGGCGGCCCGCGCCTTCCTGCACCTCGCGCCGCGGCCGGGCTACGACGTCCATGTGCTGGCGGCGATGCTGCGGGTGATCCTGCACGAGGGCCTGCTGGATCGCGCCTTCGTGGCGGAGAACATCGCCGGCCTGGAGGCGCTTCGCGCCGCGTTGGACCCCTATACGCTCGAGCGTGTCAGCGTCGAAGCCGATGTGCCCGCGGCGGATCTGGAGCTGGCCGCGCGCACCTACGGCGCCGCTAGGCGGGCCTACGCCATGGCCGGCACGGGCGCGCACATGTCGGGCCCGGGCGGACTGGTCGAGTATCTCGTGCTCTCGCTGCATGCGGTGTGCGGTAACTATTTGCGCGCCGGCGAGACGGTGCGTGTCGCACCCGCCCTGCTGCCGCCCGTCGATTATCGGGCGCAGGCGCAGTCTCCGCAGGGCGGCTGGTCACGCGGCGAGCGTTTCGTGCGCGGCTTGCAGAGCAGCGCCGCGGGGTCGCCGACCGGCGCGGCCGCCGATCACATGTTGCTGGAGGGCGAGGACAGGATCCGGGCGCTGATCTCGATCGCCGGCAATCCCGCCGCCGCTTGGCCGGACCAACCGAAGATGTTGCGCGCGCTCGAGGGGCTCGACCTGTTCGTGCAGATCGACCCATGGATGAGCCTGTCCGCCCGCTATGCCGACTATGTGATCCCGCCGCCCATGCCGCTGGAGACGGCGGGCCTCAGCATCACCGCCGACCTCATGACCTCTCGCGCCACCGGCTATGGCCTGGGCGAGCCGTTCGCCCAGTATTCGCCTGCGATCGTCGAGCCGCCGGCGGGTTCGGAGGTGGTGGAGGAGTGGCGCTTCCTGTTCGACCTCGGCGACCGGCTGGGGATCGACATGCGCGCCGCCACCGGGGCCGCGCCAGAGCTGACCACCGAGGCGTTGATCGAGAGCTCTGCGGCCGGATCGCGCGTGCCGCTAGAGACGGTGAAGGCGCATCGGAGCGGCGCGATCTTCCGCGACGCCAGCGCGGTCGTGAAGCCTAAGGCCGACGGCTGGGACGGCCGGCTCGACGTGGGTGCGGCGGAGATGATGGCCGACTTGGCGCGGCTGGCGGAACACGGCCCGGCGAAAGGCGCCCGCGACGATGAGTTTCCGCTGCGGCTGATCTGCCGTCGGCATCGCCACGTCTACAACACCTCCTGCAATATCGCCGCGACGCAGAAGGGCCGGCCCTACAACCCGGCTTTCGTCAATCCCGACGACCTGGCGGCTTTCGGCCTCGCTTCGGGGGATCTCGCCGATCTGCAATCCGCGCACGGCGAGACGCCGGTCGTGGTCGAGGCGGACCCCGGCCTGCGCCGCGGGCTGGTCTCGATGATGTTCGGCTTCGGCGGGCCGCCGGCGGGTGACGCCGACGTTCGCGCGCTCGGAAGCAGCGTCAACCGCCTTACCAGCAACGACGAGGTGTTCGACCGCTACACCGGGCAGCCGCGAATGAGCAACCTGCCGGTCACCCTGCAACCCCGTGCGGCCGGCTAGATCTAGAGCGCCTTGCTCATGTCGACGCGGATCGTGCCGGCCTCCGCGCCCTGGGCCTCGCCTTCGATGGTGAAGCCCAGCTTCGTGTAGAGGGCGATGTTCTGCTCGAACCGCTTGTTCGTGTAGAGGCGGACGCGGGGATGGCCAAGCGAACGCGCGAGCGCGTCGGCGTGCGCCATCAGCCGCGTTCCCAGGCCCCGGCCCTGGACGTTCGGCGCGACGGCGACGTTGACGATCAAGAGCTGCTCGCCCTCGTCCAGCGTTTCGATCAAGCCGACGAGGTCCTCGTTGGCGAAGAGCAGGTCGAAGCGGTGATGAAGTACAGCAGCGTCGTAGTCCGCGCCCATCGGCTTCGGCTCCCGCCCGATGACGGGAATCCACTTGGCATAGGCGTCGCGCGTGAGTTGGCGAATGGCGGCGGCGTCAGCGGGCCGGGCCTGGGATATCTTGTAGTCGGTGGTCATTCGCCTTCCCTGTTAGCAGGAAATCGCCGGCGCGACGGCTTGTCACCCACTCTTGCGCACGTCGCACCAGGATTCATTGGCGATCGTCGCAGCGGTCAGGTCGAGCTGCACGCCCCTTCTGTTTGACGATGTGCTCCGGCCATTCGATGAGCGGCGTCAGCGGAACATCGGTCTCGATGATGGTGGCCATCTTGTGCACGTCGGTCTTTCCGTTATGGCCGGTCGAAACCGCCGAGAGGCTGATGGCGCTTGGCTGGCCAACGCTGGCCGGCAATCACGAGCGCCAACTGCTAACCCAGGACCTCAGGCAGATGGGGCCGACAGACGCGGCGACGGCGACGATGCTGACGCCGCGGATCCGCGCGTGAATGGCGCAAGCGCCCCCACGCCTGCAACTGAACGCTGAGGTCCTGCTCTGCCACGGCACGCCGACCAGCGACCGCACCTATCGGCTGCACAAGGGTCGACGAGGCGACATGCGCGAAGCTTCGGCCGCAGAGGTCGCGCGCGACGCCACCAAGCATGCCCTGACGCTGTGCGGCCACACCCATCTCCCGCGCTGCGTCAGCCTGGGCGACGGCAGGCAGATCGCCAACCCGGGCAGCGTCGGCTTTCCCGCCTATCAGCTCGACCTGGCGAGCTATCAAGAGGCCGACGGCCCGCACGCGCGCTATCTCACCGCGGAGCGGATCGGCGGGCGCTGGCCCGTCGAGCTGCAGGCGGTCGCCTATGACGTCGAGGCGCCTGCCAGGCGCGCGCAAGCCGCCGGCCGACCGACCTGGGCCTACGCTCCGCGCACCGCCCGGGTGATGCGGTGACGCCCCCTCAGCGCACCTCGCCGACGACCGGCGTGCGGCGCAGGGTGCGGGGCTGGGATTTGTCGAACGGACGCCGCGCGTGGGCGACGGTGAGATTGTTCCAGACGATCAGGTCCCCGGGCGTCCAGGCATGGTCCAGGTGGCCGATTTCCTCGGCGTGGTCTTCGAGGTAGCCGGAGAGATCGTTGAAGAAGGCGATGCCATCATCGCGCTCCAGACCGCGGAACCCTTCCGGCGGCGACAGCCACAGCATCGGCGTTCCCGACACCGGATGGCGCCAAGCCAGCGGCTTGTAGTCCAGCACCGCGCTGGCGGTGGCGGTGGCCGGGTCGGCGAACGGCTTGTAGAGGCCGGCGTTGACCTTGTCGTAATCGTAGAGGTGCAGCAGCTCGACGGCGTCCGCCCGCGCGCGCAATTCAGGCGTCAGCGCGGTGTAGCAATCGGCGGCGCTGCGGAAACAGGTGACGCTGCCCGAAGCCGGGATCTCGATCGCGTAGAGCATGAGCGCGGTCAGCGGGCGCTCGTAGAACAGGTGGTCGTGGTGGAAGGCGAGCCGGCCGGTCCCCAGGATCCCGTCGCCGCGGGTGTTCGACACGAACTGGGCGCCGGCCTGCGCCGGGTCGACGTCATAGCTGCCGCGGAAGGTGATCTCGCCGAGCGCCGAGGCCAGTCGCCGCTGGTCCTCGTCGCTGAAGTCGTCGATGGAGCACAGCATCAGCTGATGCTCGTCGAAGATCGCGCGAATTTCACCAAGCGCGCCATCGTCGAGCGTGGAGGCGCCGGTGAAGCCGCGCACGCGCACGCCAAGGCCATCGGGCAAAGCTTCGGTGGTGATCACGCACGGTCCTCCGGGAATAGTGTTCGGATGTCGTCCAACTCGGGATGCATAGAATTCACCGAATAATGCGGTCGGGATCGGCTACTCGCAACTGTCAAGCGGTGGCCCCGTCGCTCGAAGGCTGCCACGCGTACCTTTCAGGCTCGAGCGTGCGCAAAGGGGCCGGCGTTGGCAAGGCCGCTGCGGCGGGTTCGCTGGTGGCAAAATACACCGGGAGGCGTGGCGTGCTCACCGTCCTGGTCCCAGCCTTCACCACATGGGTGTCGGAATCGCCTGCGCAGGCGAGCGCCCCTGACCGCGAGACCGAGGCCCGCGCCTCTGCAGGCCGCCGTGCCCCGGGTGGTCGCGCGCTGAAGGCTAAAGCTGCGCATGATCCAGCCCGCGGCCATCATGAGCAGCGCTTGCTTGTCGATCATCCAGCCCATCCGGCCGTTAATAATTATCCGTCTTATGTAATAATTAATCGTATTAAACCGCAAATGATCTAAGTGGTAAAGATTATTGAAACACAAGAAAAAATAGATGTTCCGAATAATGAATTAGCAAGACATCATTTTATCTCAGATGCTACCTATTTGTATCAAATATAGATGGATCCAAAGCGGTGACGTGCAGAAATAATGTTAAAGCATATGCTCACTCGAGCCACCTAATTTGAGGAATGCTGATGCGGCCAGGCTTCCCCGGCTGGCCGGCCGCTGGACAAGCCCGCTCGAATTCCTTATGATCAATCTGGCTAAATCAGCATTGAACGGAGGTCCAATTTATGGCACGTCTTCGGGCGCGAAGCTGTCGCTCGCCTGCGTCCAGTCGGAGACGAGTCGGCGTTGGATCGAGTTCGGCGAAATGCGAAGCAATTGACCGCGAAAACCCGCGCGGGCGAGGGCTTTGGTTCGAATAGATTCTTCGTCGGCGATCGTGCCGAATTATCATCGCGAAGCGGTCGCGGCCGGACGGCGGTTTGAGCTCCGAGACGAGCGAGCGATGGGACCCAACTACAACCCGCACGGGAGGATACTGTGCAGACCGAACTGACCCCGATTGCAAAGGGCGCCATCCCGCTTTTCGATTGCGACGTGCACTGGGCCGAGCCGCCGACGCTGTGGACCGAGCGCGCGCCGGCCAAGTTCAAGAACAAGGTGTTCGAGGTCAAGGATAAGCCGAACGGCGCCCAGGGCTGGTTCGTCGGCGACCGTCCGATAGCGATGATCGGACCGGCCGTGGTCAAGAAGGATATGAGCAAGCTGCTCAACACCTTCACCGTGCCGCGCTACGAGGACATGGCGCCGGCGACCTCGATCCCCGAAGCGGCGCTGCTTTACATGAACGACGCCGGCATCGGCGCCGAGGTGATGTATCCCAACGTCATCGGCTTCGGCGGCCAGACCCTGATGGCCGTGTTCCCCGACGACCATGAACTGCGGCTGTGGCACGTGCAGGCCTACAACGACGCGCTGGTCGAATTGCAGAAGCGCGGCGGCAACCGGATCCTCGGCCAGGCGGCGCTGCCGCTCTGGGACATCGAGGCCTCGGTGAAGGAGCTGGAGCGCACCAAGAAGATGGGGCTAACCGGCATCGCCATGTCCGACAAGCCGCAGAACTTCGGTTCGCCCGTGCTGATCGACCCGGCGTGGGACCGCTTCTGGGAGACGTGCCAGGAGCTGCAGATCCCGGTGAACTTCCACATCGGCTCCGGCGTCTGGGAAGGCGATCAGAGCAAGTTCTGGAAGGAGAACGAGGTCGGCGTCTATCCGGATGGCCGGCTGAATGGCCCGCTGTGCGTGTTCGGCGCGCTGACCAACTTCCTGAACAACCAGTTCGACGTGATGAACCTGATCCTGACGGGTCACCTCGATAAGTATCCGGGCATCAAGTACGTCTCGGTCGAGAGCGGCTGCGGCTGGGCGCCGTTCATCATCCAGGTGATGATGTATCAGTGGCACGAGCAGGTGAGCGCCGCCGAGCGTGCGAAGTTCAAGCGCACGCCGATCGAGGCGTTCAAAGAGCAGATCTTCATGACGATCTATTGTGAAGAATACTGCAACGTCGACAACTACGTGACTTATTTCGGCGCTGACAACCTTCTGTTCGAGACCGACTTCCCGCATCCGACGTCGATCTATCCGCACGAAGACTCGCCGTTCAAGAGTGCATGGGAGTACGCCGACAGCGTCTGCCGCAACATCAGCACGGAAGACAAGGCGAAGATCCTCTATAAGAACGCCGAGAACCTCTACGGCGTGAAGATCGCGACGACCGAGGCCAAATGATCACGGGGAGGGTGTCGCCAAGCCAAGTCGTCTTGGCCTGACACCCTCCGCCAGTCTCTGCCTGGCGCCGACAAGATCCGCGCGCCCATTCAGAATGGGCTCGACAAAAGCGGATCGATCCCGACCACTAGCCGCGCTCAGGCGCGGAGAGTGGAGGAGACGTTGGCTGGCGATCTGTCCTTTACAGGCCGCGTCGCGTTGGTGACGGGCGGCGGCCGTGGCATTGGCCGTGAGTACTGCCGCCTGCTGGCGCGCCGCGGATGCGGGGTGGTCGTGCTCGGCAACTATCGAGAATCCGGGGCTGGCCCGGAGGCGGATGTGGTCGCCGAGGTCATCGCGGCCGGCGGATCCGCAATCGCCTTCAACGGCTCCGTGACCGAGTCCGAGGTCTGCGATGCGGCGGTGGCCAAGGCGGTGGAAGCCTTCGGCCGCCTCGACATTCTGGTCAATTGCGCCGGGACCTCGGAGTCCACCCTGCTGGTCGAGAAGGGCGTCAGCCAGGCCTTCGACGACCAAGTGGCTGTGCATGCGAAGGCGTGGCTCAGGTTCTTCCAGGCTGCGGTTCCGCACTTCGAAGCGGCCGGTGGTGGCCGCGTCCTGAACTTCGGCTCCCATGTGAGCCTGGGATGGCGCGCGCCTAACGGCTGGGGCAGCGCCTATGCGTTCGCGAAGGCCGGCGCCTACGGGCTGACGCGGCAGATGGCCGGCTTCGGCGCCGAGCGGAACATCAACGTCAACCTGATGATGCCGATGTGCCACACCGACATGGTGGGCGACGGGAACGACTTCGCGCGCTGGTGGAAGGAGAATCTGCCGGCCGCGAACATTGCGATCGCGGGGCTCTATCTGCTGCACGAGAGCTCGCCGGTCAGCGGCGAGTTCATCTCCGCGGCTGGCGGCCGCGTCTCGCGGATCGTGCTCGCCTCGCACGACGGGCTGTTCGATGTCGACCTGACGCCGGAGAAGGTGCGCGATCAATGGTCCAAGGTGATGGGGCCGTCCGCGGGCGACCTGCAGCTTGGTCCCGGCTGGTACGAGACGCCCGGGCAGCCCTGCGAGTACGCGACTATCCAACGCCTGCACAACGAGGCCAAGGCGCGCGTCTGAGGCGCGCGCTGGGGTTCGGCTCGACGCCGCACGCCCCGCAAGTCCCATAAGAATGCCGAGGAGGAAGCGGTCGCATGAAAGTCTTGAGGTCAAGGGAGCTGGCTGAGCTCGCCGTCGAGGACACCAAGCTCGAGGATTTCGGCGGCGACGACTTCTCGGAGGCGCTGGATCTGATCGCCGAAGAGGTCGCCGCACAGCCGCCGACGGAGCGCGGCGTGATGGCGTTCAACGGCTACGCCAAAGGCCTCCTGGCCAACCGCCTGCGCATCGTGGCGGACCGCAAGGCCGATCGGGCGATCGCCGCGCAGACCGTGAGCCGGCCCTTGTTCGTGGTCGGCCTGCCGCGGACGGGCACGACGTTTCTGCAGGCTCTGCTCGCTCAGGACCCCAACGGCCGCTCGCTGCTGCAATGGGAGGCGGCGCGACCCTCGCCGCCGCCGCGGCAAGACTCCTATGCCAGCGACCCGAGGATCGCCCTCAATATTGCGGAATCTCCGCACGATCCGGGCTTCGCCCAGCGCCACATCCACGGCGCCCAGCTTCCCGTGGAGTGCGGCGCGGCGCTGGGGTACGCCTTCTGCACCGGCACCACTTATTTCCTGTGGCACACCGCCTCCCAGTTGGAGCGCCTGCAGGGGGAGATCCGCCCGGGTTACAGGTGGCACCGGCTGGTGCTCGAGCACCTGCAGTCGCACACCGCTCAAAGTCATTGGGTGCTGAAGTCACCGGAGCACTTCGGCCACATGGTCGAACTGGTCGAGGCCTACCCCGACGCGCGCATCGTGGTGACACACCGAGATCCGCTCAAGATCATCCCCTCCGTTTCCAGCCTGGCCGCCTACATGCAGCGCATGAACTTGCCGGCTTTCCCAGACACGCGCGTCGGCCCGGAGAAGCTCGCTTACTGGACTGGGCTGACGGAAAAATTCATGGCGTTCCGCAATGGCGCGGGGCGCAACGTGAAGATGCTCGATCTGCACTATCGCGAGTTGACCGCTGCGCCGATGACCGCGGTGGAGAAGATCTACGACGCCTACGACATGCCGCTGACGGCCGAGGCGGAGCGCGCCATGACCGCGTGGCTGAAGGCCTACAACCAGGACAGCTATCAGCGCGAACACGGAGCGCATGACTATACGCTGGAGGAATACGGCCTGAACGCGGACGACATCCGCCACCGCTTCCGCCCATACATCGAAGCCTATCTGGGCTGACGGCAGCGCCGCCACAACCCTTGGAGAACGGCATGGGACATGACTCGGCCCTGGGAACGCGCGATCAGGTCCGCGCGGAGCGCCGCGCGCTTGCGATCGTCGCCCATCCCCGCGTGCAGGCCGCCATGGCCGATGTCCGCACCTGGCTGCTGAGCGAAAAGGCTACGACGCGCGACGCCGAACGCACGCTCGACCGTGCGGTGACGCTCTGGACGCATGCGCTGGCCATGCGCGAACTCGGGGCGGACCTCGGCCGGACGCAGGTGTTGTGGACATTCGAGGACGCGCCGCACGCCTGGCACGGGCATGTCTTTCCCGGAATGGGCCTGGGCGGCATCGACAATCCGGACAACATCTATCGCTCGGCGGCGATCTCCGGCGAGGGCGCCTACGAAGTTCGAATTCATCGGCGCCCCGAGACGCCGGTGCAGTTCACCATCGAGGTCAATGGTTCGACCTCCCGGCGCAAGGCGATCGCCGGCGCCGGCTTCGTCGATTTCGGGACCCAGGTCCGCATGCTGAGCGAGGCCGACCTGGCATGGGACGAGAGCGGGGCGAGCGTCCTTCGGCTTGGACCCGAGGACGCCGGATCGCGCCGCGACTATGTTCAGCTTCCCCCCGAGCCCTGCCGATTGCTGTTTCGCGACACGCTCGGCGACTGGCGCCAAAAGCCGTGCCTTTTGAGCATTCAGCGCACGGACGGCGCCTCGGCCGAGCCGAGCGTTTCCGACGACGAACTCGTCGCGCAGGTCGCGGCGGGCCTGCGTCCGTGGATCGAGACCTGGAACTTCTTCCGCGAGAACTGGCTCGGGCGCCCGGCCAACAACACGGTGGCTGGCCCGCTCAGCCGGGACGGCGGCTGGGGGCTGCTCGCCGGGGGCTGGTACGACCTGCAGGACGACGCGGTGCTGGCGGTCACGGTGCTGGACGGCGGCGCGCCCTACGTCGGGTTCCAGACGACTGACAACTGGGCGCAGACTCCGGATGCGCGGGTGGCCTTCTCCTCGCGAAGCAACGCCCAGGCGCGGCGCGACGCCGACGGCGCGATCACCTTCCTGATCTCGGCCAAGGATCCGGGCTACGCCAACTGGGTCGGGACCGGTGGCTGTAACCTCGGCCTATTCGCAATCCGCTGGCAGGTCTTGCCCAATGCGGAGGCGATTGCGCAGGACCTCGTCCGGCGCGTTCGCGTGCTCAAGGCGTCGCAACTCAAAGACGAGCTTGCGGCGGGTCAGAAGGTCTCGCCGACGGAACGCGAGATCGAACTCGCGCAGCGAATTCACGACTATGATCTACGTCTGTCCGCCTGAAGAGCGGCTGCCGGGAGGACTGACCACATGACCGAGCACGCGACAGAAGAACACCGTCGCCGCGCCTTGGCGATTGTCCAAAGCATCGGCAAGACCCAGATCGAGTCTCGCTGGTTCACCGCAGATGCGTCGGTGTGGACGCCGGGCGGGACGATGTCGGCGCAGGAGTATGTCGAGGTCGCCGGCAGCGTGCGGCACATCTTCACGACGCCGCTGAGAATGCAGGTTCTACATAGCGCGGCCGACGGGCAGCTGGTGATGATCAGAGCCGCTTCGTCCGGCGTGCTGAACGACGGCGTCGAATACACCAACAATTACGTGTTCACGGCGCAGTTCAACGCCGATGGCCTGATCCACGCCTTCGAGGAATTCTTCGACACGGCCCGCGCGCATGCCACGATCATCCCGGCGCTGATGCGTTGGCGAGCGGAACAGTCGGGGACGCCGAACTAGGGTTTCGCCCGCGCCTCCAATGGCGCTTCGTGTCCGCAAATCGATGCCGCGGTCTCGTCAGCGGGGCCCAGACGAGGGACATTCGCCACGCGCTCGGACGAGGCGAGGAGTTGGGCATGCTGTCCACCAACCTGATGCGATACTTCTTTCAGCTGGGGTATGTGACGCCGGATCTGGACCGGGCGATCGAGCAATATCGCGAGCGGTTCGGAATCAGCGAGTTCCTCACCTTCGACACGCGCGCCATGCAACCGGACGCGCCCTACCACGTGCGGATCGGGCTGGCCTGGACCGGCTCGACGATGGTCGAACTGATCGAACCGGTGGGCGAACATCCGCTCTACGACTGCGCCATGCCGGAACAGGGCTTCGACATCCGATTGCACCATCTGGGCTATCTCGTGCCTGACGAGGCGACCTTCGCCGCCGCCGAGAGAGACTTGGGCGATGCGAAGATCCCGATCGTCTCGCGCGCCGACGTGCCGGACTACTTCCAGGTCGTCTATGCGGACGCGCGCGCAAGCACGGGCCATCACCTCGAGGTCGTATTGGCCAAGCCGGGCGGTCAGGCGATGTTCGATGCGGCGCCGCGCGCCTGAGCGTGGTCGTCGCCCGTAGGCGGCGGTTCACCGAAGGACCGCCTCACTTCGCCCGGTTGGCAGGACGTGGAATTGCGAAAGGCCGCGGCGAAGCTGGCGCTGCTGCTGAAGCCCAGCCGTGATGCGATCTCGCCGATCGGCGCTTGGGATCGCGTCAGCAGCGTCCACGCCCTCTGCAGCGTCACGTTGGCGATCCAGACGCCCAAGGATTCGCCGGTCTCCTGAAGGTAGGCCCGAGCCATATGCCGCTCGGACAGGTCGCAAAGCGCGGCCAGTTCGGAAATCGTCGGCGGAGGCAGGTTCGAGCGCAGGCGGTCGTTGAGGATCCGCATGCGGGCCGGGGGCAGGCCGCCGCGCTTCGCACGATCGGTCGAGCGCGCCGCCTTCAGCCTGCGCTCCACGTCGCCCGCGAGCGCGAGAACCTCCGCTTCCATCAGGGCGCAGCTCTCGACGCGCATCCGGCGAACCTCCGTCGCCAAGCGCCACAGCCGGCGGCGAATGGCCGGGTCACGAATGTGCAGACCCTCGGCCAGGACCGGCTCGTCGAGCGCAGCGGGGCTAAGCTCGAGGAGGTCGGGGGCGAACAGCAGGGTGAGCGCCGAGTGCCGGCCGGCGCCGTGGCTGCTGCTGAACTCCAGCAACGGCGGTACGACGAAGATGTCGCCGATCCGCTCCGCCGCCCGGCCGCGCCACAGGTCGACGTATCGCCCACGGGGCTCGCCCGGCCGCGGCGTCAGGCTCAGGTCGAGGAACCAGCGATCGGTGCGAAACCGGGTGTCATGTTCGGGCGCCGGAAAGCTGTACGACCGGATCTGCACCTCGACCTTGGCGGTTTGCAGCGCGGAGCGGATCGCGAGGTCGGGCTCGGCCCTGCGCGCGGGGCCCGCTTGCAAACCCGCCGCGAAAGTCGCGTCGGCGAAACCCGCCATGCTTCCTCTCCTGTTCGCCTTGTCTTGGGCAAGGTCGGTCGATGAGACGACGATATCCATTCTGCGGCTTACGGCGAAAGCCTTGTTCGGCCGTCCCGTCCTTCGAGCGGCAGGCGTCCTTGTCGCCAGGGTTGTTCAACGCTAGCGTTGTTCCAAGGGAGCGCCCGCGTCGCGCAAGCGGGGCGGGCGAAAATCAAACGCCTCCAGCAAGGAGCGGGCATGCGCGCGGCAGTGTTCAAAGGACCCGGGATTCCTCTGCAGATTGAGACCCTGCCCGATCCCGAGCCCGCTCCCGGCGAGGTCGTGCTGAAGGTCGGCGGCTGCGGAATTTGCGGTAGCGACCTGCATCTGACCGACGGCCATGGAACGTTCCAGGCGTCGCCCGGCGAGGTGCTCGGCCACGAGTACGCAGGCGAAGTGGTCGCCGTCGGCCGCGGGGTCCAACGCATTCGCGTCGGCGACCGGGTGACGGCGATGCCCTCCGCCGCCTGCGGCGCCTGTCCGGCCTGTGCGCGCGGAGAGCCCAAGTGGTGCCCGGAGCGCGCGGCGCGACAGGGTGGTTATGCGGAGTATCTGCGCGCGCAGGAGACCTCCTGCGCCAAGCTGGCGGCGAATCTGACGCTGGAAGATGGCGCGTTGGTGGAACCGCTTGCGGTCGGGCTGCACGGAGTCGAGCGCGCCGGCCTTCAGGTCGGCGACAAGGTGCTGATCATCGGCGCCGGGCCCGTGGGCCTCGCCACGCTATTCTGGGCCAAGCGCATGGGGGCGGGGCGCGTGGTCGTGACCGCGCCCTCAACGCGGCGCGCAGCACTTGCCCTGGAGCTCGGGGCTGACGACTTCGTGGCCGGCGGCGACGATGCGGTCGAGGCGGTGAACGCCAAGCTCGGCGGCCCGCCCGACGTGGTCTTCGAGTGCGTGGGGATGCCAGGCGTCATCGGTCGCGCCATCGATCACGTGAGGCCGCTCGGCGCGGTCGTGGTGATGGGGTTCTGTACGACGCTCGACCACTTCCTGCCGGTCACGGCGCTCTTCAAGGAGGTTCGAATGGTCTTCGCCGTGACCTATGCAATGCGCGATTTCAAGGTAGCGATCGACACGCTGGACAAAGGCTTCGTGACGCCGCGTGCGATGGTCACTCATCGCATCGGCCTGGACGAACTGCCCGCGGCGTTCGAGGCGCTGCGCCAGCGCAGCGACCAGTGCAAGGTCATGGTCGACCCCTGGCGCACGCCCGCTACGGCGCCGTAGGATCTCGGCCGACGATCTCAGCTATGGCGTCGAAGTCTTCCGGCGTGAGCTCCCATCTCGCCGCCGCGGCGTTCGCACGAATCTGCTCCGGCCGCGTCGCGCCCGCGATCACCGAGGCGACGAACGGCTGGGAGGCCAGCCAGGAAATCGCCAGGTCGAGGATGCTGCGCCCGCGTTCGCGCGCATAGACCTGCAACTGCACGACCGTCGCGATGCGCGCGTCGGAGATCTGGCGTTGCAGATAGTCGTTGATCACCAGCGTGTCGGCTTCGAACCGCGAGCCGCGAGGCGGTGGCGCGCCTTGGCTGTACTTGCCCGTCAGCACGCCGCTGGCGAGGGGAAAGTAGGGGAGCAGCATCATGCCGTGCGCACGGCAGGCCTCGATCGCGCCCTCCTGCAGCGGACGATCCAGGACGTTGTATTCGGCCTGCAGGGTAGCGAACGGGCGCAGATGGCGCGCCGCGCTCGCCGATTGCGCGGCGTCGATCATCGCGCCCGAGAAGTTGCAGCAGCCGATCTCCCGCACCTTCCCGTCCTGCACCAGGCGGTCGAGCGCTTCGAGCAACTCCTCGATCGGAGTCTCCGGGTCGGGGGTGTGCTGCTGGTAGAGGTCGATGCGATCGGTGCGCAGCCGCCGCAGGCTCGCCTCCACCGCGCGGACGATCCGCTTGGCCCCGCGTTCCTGCGGCGCGTCGGCGAGCCTGGGGCTGAACTTGCTGGCGATGACCACCTCGTCGCGGCGCGCGCCCAGCGCTTGGCCGATGAACTCCTCGGAGCGTCCGGAGCCGATGTGCGTGGTGGTGCTGTATTCCTCGGCGGTGTCGATCAGGGTCACGCCGGCGTCGAGCGCGGCGTGAATGATCCGTGCGGAGTCGTCGGCGTCGCACTTCTGGCCAAAGAAGTCGGTGCCGAAGTTGTTGGCGCCCAGGCCGACGATCGAGACTTCGAGACTGCCGATCCGTCGTGTCTTCATCACCACCTGCCGCCGGTCATAGGATCTTGGCGCTGAAGCCGCCGTCGATGACGATCACGTCGCCGGAATGTAAGCGTGAGGCGTCGCTGGCGAAATGCGGCGATGCCCTCGAACAGTCCTTTGGGCATGGACGGCTACCCTTCGGGCTCGATTTGGTGGCGCGCGAGGTAGCCCTCGAAATAGGGCCGGATCGCCTCGGCGGTGACGCCCCACTGATCGAGCTTGTAGGCGTGCTTGCCCCACTTCCCCTGCGGGTTGGCCCGCAACCAGGCCCGCATCGACGCCTCGGCCTCCGGCGTGAAGTCGTCGCCGAGCCACCCATAGAGCCTGCGCATTTCCGCGATCGGCTCGCGCATCATCGCCGCATAGTGCAGGTCGTAGATGCGGTCGTGGCCGATATCCTCGCGCGTGCGCATCAGTCGATTGGCGTGCTCGGCCAGTTGGCCGGGGTAGTTGCGGACCAGCCAGTCGTTGTCCGGCGCGCTTAGATAATGACTTTGGGCGTTGTGGAGCAGGCTGAACAGCGAGCCGGTGGAGGCGATGGGATCGCGATGGGTCCAGACGATCCTGGCGTCGGGATAGGTCTTCAGCAGCGCCCCGAGGAACAGCGAGTGCGAGGGCATCTTCAGATTCCAAGGACCGGGCGCCTTGTGCTGCAGAACCTGCAGGAACCGACGGTGGTAGGCGTAGGCCGAGGCCATGTCGCAGCTCATGATCCACTCGGAATAGGCCGGCAGCGGGGCCGAGCACTCCCACAGCAGCGACTTGAAATCGTGTGCGAGGATCATCGTGCATTCGGTGGGGAATATCGCCGAGCCCATGTAGAAGCGGCCGGCCGCGGGGTTGTCCCGCTGCTGCTGGCGCTCGGCCTCCAGCGCGGCGAGCGCGCGGGGATCGGTGTGCAGCGTCGCCGAGGTCGCCGGCGGGGTCGGATCGTTCGACTCCCAGGTCAGCATCGAGCGCCGCGCCGGGTCGGCCCCCAGCAGATTGCTGGTCAGCGTCGTGCCGGTGCGCGGAATCCCCATCACGAAGACCGGCGCCTTGATCGGCGTCTCCAGCACCTCGGGATGGCGGCGGATGTAGTCGTCGATCCGCAGGCGAAGGCCGAGGTAGAAGCTGGCCAGCTGTTCGAGGGCGGCCGCGCCGGTCTCGCTCCACGCTTCGCTGCGGTTGGCGTCGCGCACGAGGATGTCGAGGCCTTCGCGAAACGACTGCCGCTCGAAGTTGTCGACGCCCGTCACCTGGTGGGCGCGTTCGACGATCCTGTCCGCGTTGAACCTCGCCAATGCACCGCCCTTCCGCTCCGCACTCGCGTCTTTTTCCTATGTTCGGAGTCCAGCGACGAGCCGCGATCATCGAAAACCAGACACGAACCTAGCCGCCGCGCGCCGGCCGGAGTGGAACGGGGAAGAGAAGTCCGGCAGCCTCGGCGGCCGCAATGGCGCGCTGCAGGGGCGTATCCCCAAGGGGCGTCTCTCGATCTCCTGCAAAGGCGCCGATATGTCGAGCTTTCTGAACCACGGCCTGCTGGCCGCAACCGTCGCCCTCGCGTCGGGAATTGGCGTGCCGATGGCGCGCGCTGCGCAGCCGACGGCGGACTCCGCCACGACTTGGACGCGGTTCGTAGACGGCCTGCGGGACATCGGCGCGCGAACCACGGCGAAGGCGCTGAATCCGCAAGATGCGGGTTACGATGAAGAGCTGTATCGCATGCTCGCCACCGCGCTGGCGCATGGCGTCATCAATCATCTACAGTCCGACCCGAACTATCCGGACTTCACGCCGGGCCTGAACCACGTGCTGAACCTGGCCGCCCCGGTGCCGGATTTCATGTACATGAGCGCGACGATCACGCCGGGCGGCGTCTATCGCATCTCGGGCTTCCGTGGGTCGTCGCGGTTCGTCGACTTCAACTTCGTCACCGGCCAGCATGCGCTGGGCGAGCCGATGCGGTCGGTCGGCTATGTCGACCTGGACAAGGTGCATCGCGACGAGCGCGGCTATTTCTCGTTCGTCATTAGCGCCGAGCGGCCCAAGGACTACGCCGGCGAGTGGTTTGCGCTCGATCCAAACGCCAAGGCGATCCTGGTGCGCAAGGCCTCCTATGACTGGCTGAACGAGGTCGACCCGCGCCTGGCGATCGAGCGCCTCGACATTCCCGCCGCCGCGCCGCGGACCGCGCCGGCCGAGATCAGCCGCAAGCTGCTCAACCTGCCCAAATGGACCGAGCACACGGTGTCGGTCTGGCTCCCGGAACTGGAGGCGCAGCGCAAGGGCGGCGTGATCAACCGCATCGAGGTCATCGACTATTCCGGCGCGACGCAGCGCAAAGGCGCCAGCGGCTCGGTGATCGGCGGCGGCGCGACCGGGCAGGTCTATCTGCAGGGACTGTACGACGTCGCCGACGACGAGGCGCTGATCCTCGAGACCGAGGTTCCGACGCAATGCCGCTACTGGTCGGTGCTGCTTACCGACGACAAGTTCGCTACGATCGACTGGCTCGCCCATCAGTCGAGCCTGAATGGCTTCCAGGCCAAGCTGGACGACGACGGCCATTTCCGCGCGGTGATCTCCAACCGCGACCCGGGCGTGCTCAACTGGCTGGCGACCGGCGGCTATCCCAAGGGCGCCATCCAGTTCCGCTGGAACAACTGCAGCAGCAGCCCGCAGCCGACGATCCGCAAGGTCAAGCTTGCGCAGGTGCGTCAGAACCTGCCCTCTTCCACGCCCACGGTCACGCCGGCCGAGCGCGACCGCGCTCTGCGGCTGCGCCGGGAGGGCGCGCAGCTGCGCATCCGCTGGTGACGGCGGCGCACGTCACCTGCGGTCAGGGAGGCTGGGCTGGTCAGCCCAGACGCGGCTTCCAGCCCTCGGGATTGCTGAGGAAAGCGGCCAACTCGTCGCGCTGGCGGGCGTCGAAGTAGCCCGCCGCAGCGCCCGACTGCAACACGTCGCTCCAATCGCACAGGTAAAACAGCGACAGGTCGTGCTCGGCCAGGCGGCCAGCGGTCTCCGGATAGATGCCGTAGTAGAAGACGGAGGTGGTCAGGCTGACCGTCGCGCCGGCCGCGCGCATCACATCGACGAAGGCGATCTTGGAGCCGCCGTCGGTCGTGAGGTCTTCGATCAGTGCGCAGCGCTTGCCGGAGATGTCGCCGCCCTCGATCTGGTTCTTCATGCCGAAGTCCTTCGTCTTCTTGCGGACGTAGGCCATCGGCTGGCCGGTGCGGGAGGCGACGAAGGCGGCGTAAGGGATGCCGGCGGTCTCGCCGCCCACAGCGACGTCGAACTGGTGATCGGCGAGGCCCGCGAGGCCCTCGCACCAGATGCGGATCACCTCATCGCGCTGCGGCGCGCTGAGCAGGCCGCGGATGTTCACGTAGACCGGGCTCTTCAAGCCGGAGGTGAAGGTGAACGGCTCACCTTCGTAGAAGCGGATGACGCCGGAGGCGAGGAGGGCGGCGGCGACCTGCTCGGAGCCCGCTCCCTTGATGAGGCGCTCAGGCACGGTTGCTCCTTCTCGGCTATCGGACGGACCCGGTCGCGCCGGGTCCGCTGGCTGATAGGCAAGTGGGCAGGAGCCGTCAACGCCGGCTGCCCGAGCCGGCTCAGCAAGCCTCGCCGAGTTGCGCCCAGCTGGCTCCGGCGCGCCGCTCGCGGTCGAGCCGGAGCCAGTATTCGCGCGTCGTCCCAGCCACGCAGATCCCGTCGATCGCCGCTGGTCCGCGGATCGCGCGCGCTGCCTCGCGGCCGGGCGTCATCATCGGCCGGCGTCCCTGGGCGACATCCTCGATCGCGCCGAGCAGCAATCGGCGATAAGCGACAATCGCCTTGTCCGATTGGCCCAGATGCTCACGCGTCCGGTCCTGGATCGCGCCCTGGGATTCCACGGCCCACGGGTCGTGAACGTTGATGTCGTGGCCCATGCCCGTGTAGGTCTGGGTCTTCTGCTGCTGCAGGTCGAACCCGTAGCTGGTCGCCCGTCCAAGCCGCGGCCGGTAGTCCGGCAATTCGTAGAGCTCAGGCGCTGAGCGCGCATCGTCGCCTGATCCACCGGCGCGCCGAAGGTCGTGAAGATGGCGTACCAGTAGCAGGACACGTCGTCGACGGGCACGCGCCACTGGCTGATGGTCATCTCCCCGCTCATCGGGATTACGAAGGCTTGCGGGAAGGCGAGGTTGGTGACCCGGACGTGGGTGCGCGTCGCTCGCGATCACGACTGCTGGTCCGCTACACCGCCGGCGGCGCATGCTGCTGCGGAGAAGCCCCGGAGCGAACGGGCAGCTTGGCGTCAGGGCGAAGCCGCCGAGGGCGCGGCGCCAGTGGCGAGCAGAGTAGTGCTGGCGGCGCCCGGGCCTTCGTGCGGGGGAGGGGGCTGCTCAGCGCAAACGGCTAAGGCGGTGGGGTGTCGACTCGGGAGCCTTGGAAAGGCGTCGACTAGATGGTCGCGCTTGCAGCCAACGTGACAATGGTCTCCCGATTTCTTCAATAAAATCAGCTCACATAGTCGTCATTCCGCGTCGAAAGAGCCACGCCTTAAGCTCGAACTCGGCGAGTAGCGCCTCTGCCTCATCAGTTGGAGGTTCGGCGGTGCGGATCCGGGCGACGATCCTTGGGCCTGTTTCGTCCCCGACGGTCACGGATCGGCCGCCCGGCAGCTTCAGCGTCAGATCGCCTCGTCGGATTGTTCGCGTGAGGAAGCTTTTCAGCACTCATGGGCCTTTCGTTGGGTCCTTGCGCTTGGCGCAAGCACCTAACCCCTCAGCGCGAAAAGAGTTGAGCGGCTCGGAAAGCGCCTCGACGTTCGCGGGAACAAGCCTCCAACGCCGCGATTTCACGCTTCTCGACGGAGGCGAGGACGATGACCGATCCAGGCAAGTTCACAGAAGAAGCGGCGAAGGCGGCCAACAAGGGACGCCGCATTCAGCGATCGACGGAGGCGCAAGAGGCGCGCTCGTTCCAGGTCGGAAAGGACACACCTCCGCAGACCGGCGCGCGGGAATATCCGACGCCCCCGCTGCCTGAGAAGCATCTCGATAAGCCGGGCGTGGAAGCGGACCTGACGCTCGCGCCCATGTATGACGCCCCCTTCTATAAGGGTTCCGGAAAGCTTCAGGACAAGGTGGCGCTGATCACCGGTGGCGACTCCGGGATCGGCCGTGCGGTCGCGGTGCTGTTCGCCCGTGAGGGCTGCGACGTCGCCATCGTCTACCTCGAAGAGTCGCACGATGCGGGGGCCACGAAATCCGCCATAGAAATGGAGGGGCGGCGCGCAATTCTGATCGCGGGCGACGTCGCAGATCCCGCCTTCGCCGAGGCGGCCGTCCTGCGCACCGTGAAGGAGCTGGGCCAGCTGGACGTCCTGGTCAACAACGCAGCCTTCCAGGAGCATGCGGAGGGGATCGAAGACCTTTCGTTCGAGCACTTCGACCACACGCTCAAAACCAACCTCTACGGCTACTTCAATTTCGCCAAGGCGGCCGCGCCGCATCTCAAGCCGGGATCGGCGATCATCAACACAGGTTCGGTCACCGGAATCCACGGCTCCAAGGAACTGCTGGACTATTCCATGACCAAAGGCGGCATTCACGCCTTCACCCGCTCGTTGGCGGGCTCGATGCTCAAGAAGGGCGTCCGGGTGAACTGCGTAGCGCCGGGACCGGTCTGGACGCCGCTGAATCCGGCGGATCGGGAGGGGAAACAATTGGCTCAGTTCGGGGCGAAGACACCCATGGGACGTCCTGCGCAGCCGGAGGAGATCGCACCCGCTTTCGTCTTCCTCGCTTCACCCCAGATGTCGAGCTACGTCACCGGCGAGATCCTACCGGTGATCGGCGGCTACTAAGGCCACCCTCCCGGCGACGCGCCCCCACGTGCATGACGAGGCATACCCGCAGGGGCGCAGCAGCGGCGGCTGACGCTAGTTCGGCTTACTAGCCGCCATCTCGCCCATCAGCTCTTCCTTTCGCGCCTGGAGACGCTCGCCCATCGCGTCGAGATCCTCCTCGCCACGTTTGGCCTGGGCGAAGATGCCGCCCGGCTGCTCCTCTTCCTTGACATGGTGCTTGATGTACTCGCCCAGCACCTTGACCTTGGCGTCGTAGAGGTCGTCGCCCGGCTGCATTCCCTCGATCTCGGCGATGAGCTTCTTAGCGCCGTCGTGCTCGACATAGGCCTCGTCGAGCATGTCTTCTTCGACGTCCCCGCGCTCCTCCGGGTAGAAGATCTCTTCTTCGATCGTGGTGTGCACTTTCAAAGCGAGGGCGATGTTCTGAAACAGGTCGAGCTTGTCGGCGTCGGCTTCCAGTTGCTCGTATTCGTCGAACATCTTTTCGACCTCGCGGTGGTCCTGCTTGAGCAGCTGGACCGCGAGGGGATCGCGGCGGCCTGAGCGACGCCGACGACCAGACGATTTGCGGGCGGATGTCGATTTCCCGGACGCGGATTTCTGCGGTGCGGCCATGAGATCCTCCTGATTAACCGTGGGCGTGATGTTCGGCGTTGCGCTTGCGCGTCGCGGCGGCCTTCTTGGCCGAGGCCGAGCGTTCTGCGGCGGTGCGGTTCGCCGAAGCTTTCCCGCCGCTCTTGCCACCCTTGTGCGCGGCGGGATGGCCGGTCGACTTGCCGCGGCCTGACCCGCCGGCCTTCTTGCCGCCGCCGTCGTCCTTGTTGACCGTCGCCCAGGCGCGACGCTCGGATTCCTTTTCCGAGACGCCTTTGGCTTCGTAGCCCTCGGCGATGTGGTCGGCCTTGCGTTCCTGCTTGTCGGTATATTTCGACTTGTCTCCTCGTGGCATGACGCGCTCTCCTGTTCTGGAAGCCCGGGAAACACGCGCGAAAACAGTCCGTTCCAGTGTCTGGACGTCGACACTTGGGGCACCAGGATCGCCGCGCCGCCTCGCTTCAGATCACGCCCTGTATAAGCTCCAGCTCAAGCGCTTCGGCGGCATCGATGTAGAGGTTGGCGGGGGCGCGCTCGATGACGGATGCGAGGCTGAGCTTCGAACCGCGGACGAGGTTCTCTAACCCTTCGTTCTGAATTGCGATCGACGCCTCGATCTCATGGAGCGTCGCTTTCACAGTGGCGATGCAGGTGCTGAGCGGCCCGCTGATCTGCAGCTTTTTCGACAGCAACCGCTCATGGATCATCAAGCGGGTTCCCCCGCGTCAGGTGGCGGTTCTCGCGGATGAAGAAGCTCATGAACGTCGTGCCGGCCGAGTAGATCGCGGCCTTGCCCAGGAAGACGAACCGGCGGTTGGGCTCCAGGTCGCTGTGAAAGCGGATGTCCTCGCCCATCATCCGAGCGACTTCCGGATCGCCGCCAAGAGTCGAAAGCTCGACGACGACCAGGCCCTCAGCCGGCGCCGCGTCGAGCTGCAGCCGGAAGTTTGCGTACATGGCGTAGTCCACGGCCCCCGACAGCAGGATCGCTGGCGCACTAAAGTCGGCGGGCGCCAAGACTGGACCGCTCATGATTCGTCGCCCCGCTCTCCAGTCTGGTCTGGCCGCGTAACCTGCGAGGAATAGGGACGTTGCCTCCGGACGTTGGATTTCGCCCAAGCCCGGGTAATCTGCCTGACCGCACGCCGCTGGAACGCCGCGCCGTACTCCCCGTTGCCCGGCCACGGGGACCAGACCCAAAACCGCCCGCGTCGCCCCGCCGCTGAAAATCGCCACCTTCAGCGTCAATGGAATCACCAGCCGCCTGCCGCTCCTGCTGGCGTGGCTCGAGGCGGCTGCCGAGGAACAAGCCTTGCGCGCCTTCACCGAGATGGTTGAAGTTCGCGCGAAGGACTTTTGGTCCGAAGGGCTGCTCCGACTGATAGTTCAAGACGACTCGGGGCTCACGCTATTCACGCTTGAGGCATCCTGCCTGAGAGCGCCCGCGACCCGTTCACGCTCTGCGCAATAGGAGCTCATTACCTGCGACGAGCCAATCGGCCATCAACTCTCTGACGGCTCCTCGCCCAGCGGCGAGAGAGTGCGGCCTATCAAGTTGACCCGCGTGGAGGAGGTAGGAAAATCCTCCAACGCGGGCCCACGCTTGCGGTCTCGTACTCGCTAGAGAGCTCGTCGACCCGTAACAAGCTGATAGATCACCGCTACGACGGCCGCGACCAGCAAGATGTGAACGAGCCCGCCTCCGATATGGAAGGCGAAAAATCCGAGAAGCCAGAGGACGAATAAAACCACGGCGACTGTATAGATCATCCCATTTCTCCTTCTTCGGTATGTCTAAAGCCGTGCTTCCGCGATAGTTCCCTTCTCCCCGTTCCCGTTACAGTGCCCGTCAATAGTCGGCAAATAAACCAAAGATAGCATAGACGTTACACCCTATTGGAGATGGTTAAGTGGCCACCGCCCGATCAAGGTTGCGGCGGCTAACGGCGATCGCACAAAGCCTCAAGCTAATGGTGCAGCTGCGTAAACCTTAAGTACCCGCAAGTTTGCGGCCGCGCGTCAACGACACCACGCAAAATCACAGCCCATTGCGATGGGAACGACCTGAGCGGAGGGTCGTTCGGCTCACACGGAGGAGCGTTATGAGTGAAGAAGGCCAAGCTAAAGGGCGTCAGAACAATGCAGCGCAGCCCTTGGGTGCGCGCCCAGGTCTCGTGAAAGACAAGGGAGCTAAGCTGACCGGAAGACAGTCCCGTCATTCAGCCGGCCCGGATGGGCCGGACGCAAAGGCGGTGGGCGACACGTTCAAGAGATAAGTCCAGAGTTCGATATTGCTGCACATCGGGACTTCAGGATGGATTTATCGGGAGTGGCGTGGAGCGTTCTATCCCAACGACTTGGCTCAGCGAGGCTGGTTGGAGTTTTATGGCGGACGGTTCAACAGCGTGGAAGCATGGCAGCTTCTATCGTCTGCCGACGCAAGCGACCGTTCCCAACTGGCGTGAGGCGACGCCGACAAACTTTGTATTCGCCTGGAAAATGTCGCGCTTCATTACGCATCTCAAGCGGCTGCGTGACGTCGAAGATTCCATCGTCAGGGCATATGCGCCGATGCTCGCTTTGGGCCACAAACTAGGACCGTGCTTGGCGCAACTGCCGCCCCAGCTGGGCTACGATCTGCCGCGCCTGCGAGACTTCCTTCAGCTTCTGCCTCCCGAACGGCGGCATGTGGTCGAGTTTCGTCGACCAGACTGGTACGTCGACGCAGTGTTCGAGGCGCTGTCCGACTACGGGGTGGCCCTGTGCATATCCGACCATCATCACGCTCCGGCGCCATGGATCGCGACAGCGCGATGGGCTTATGTGCGGGGTCATGGACCGGGGGGTCGCTATCGCGGCGCCTACTCACCGGAGACTCTGTCGCATGGCGAAAAACATATCGACATGGCTCGATGCGGGTCGAAATGTCTTTGTCTACTTCGACAATGATATCGGCTGTGCAGCGCCAACTGACGCCCGTCGGCTGAGCGATCTATTCGAATAAGAGAAGTAACCGGCTTTCTTACGAGACGGCTTTGCGACCCAACTACGACCGGCCCAAAGTTCCGGCCACCGCGTTCGGCGCCCTCCGTCTGCTGATCCCCAGAATCTTTGAGCGTTGCCGCAGGCGCCTGCGCCGCCGTCGCGCGTTCCGCCAAGCGCAAGAAGGATCGTGGCATGAGCAATCCGAAGAAGCGTCCCAAAATTCATCGCTACAAAGGTCCCGCGGGCGGATACGGGTCGCTTAAGTCAGTTACGCAAGTTCTCGTCGAGGAGCGCATTCCTTTGACGGGGGCTAAGGTGACTAGCCGCCAAAACAAGCCCGAGGGCTTCATGTGCGTAAGCTGCGCGTGGGGCAAGCCGGCCAAGCCACACCCGGCTGAGTTCTGCGAAAATGGGGCGAAGGCGACGGCGTGGGAGCTCACTAAGCGGCGCCTCGATCCAGAGTTCTTCGACAATCACACGCTGACCGAGCTGGAGGACTGGCTCGACCACGACCTGGAGGAAGCCGGTCGGCTGACGGAGCCGATGCGCTGGAATCCGGAGACAGACAAATACGAGGTCGTGTGCTGGGAAGAGGCCTTCGCCGAGATCGGCCGAGAGCTTCGTGCCCTGCAGGCCGACCCCGATCAGACGGTGTTCTACGTCAGCGGGCGGGCAAGCTTGGAGACCAGCTATCTCTATCAACTGTTCGCGCGGATGTATGGGACCAACAACCTGCCCGACAGCTCCAACATGTGCCATGAGAGCACCTCAGTGGCGCTGCCGGAGAGCATCGGGGTCTCAGTCGGCACCGTGACGCTACAGGACTTCGAGCAGGCCGATCTCCTGCTCTACATCGCTCACAATCCGGGCGTGTCTTCGCCGAGGATCCTTCATCAGCTGCAGGACGCGGTGAAGCGGGGCGCGAAGATAATTGGCATCAATCCGCTACGCGAACGCGGGCTGGAGCGGTTCATCAATCCTCAGGCGCCTGGCGAAATGCTGACGGGCAACGAGACGCGGATCGCCTCACAGATCCTTCAAGTGCGCAACGGCGGCGATATTGCGGCCCTGACCGGCATCTGCAAGGCGCTGATCGAGCGCGACGACGCGCTCGCGGCGAGGGGGGAAGCCCACGGGACTCACCGAGTGGAGTTGCTCGCCGAGACCAAGGACGACGCGGGTTACTCCACCAAGGCCGCCGCGGCGGGATCAGCCAATCGCCGGGTCCTCGATCATGACTTCATCGCCGAGCACACCCACGGCTTTCCGGAGTTTTCTGACTACTGCCGGCGCACTGCGTGGAGCGACATTGAACGGGTATCCGGCTTGACGCGTGAGGCCCTCGAAGGCGTGGCTGAGATCTATGCCGAGTCGGAAGCCGTCATGGGTATCTACGGCATGGGCCTGACCCAGCACGTGGCCGGCGTCCAGAACGTGCAGATGGTGATCAATCTGCTACTCCTGCGTGGCAATATCGGTAAACCGGGAGCTGGTGTCTGCGCCGTCCGCGGCCACTCCAATGTCCAGGGCCAGCGCACCGCAGGGATCACAGAAAAGCCTGAGCTCGCGCCGCTCGACAAGCTGAAGGAGCTCTACGGCTTCGAGCCCCCCAGGCACGAAGGCCTTTCCACGGTGAAGGCCTGCGAGGAGATGGCGGCTGGCAAGGTGAGGGCGTTTGTCGCGCTCGGCGGAAACTTCATCCGCGCTGCGCCTGAGACTCAGCTCGTGGAAGACGCCTGGCGCAAGCTGCGCCTGACCGTGGCGATCGCGACCAAGCTCAATCGCAGCCATCTGGTGCATGGAGAGGTGGCCTACCTGTTGCCCTGTCTCGGCCGCATCGAGATCGACGAACAGGAGAGCGGGCCGCAGGCCGTCTCCATGGAGAGCAGTCTGGCGCACTTCCATGGCTCGCGCGGACAGGTGAGGCCGGCGAGCCCGCATCTCCTTTCCGAACCCGCCATCGTGGCGGGCCTGGCGCAGGCGACGCTTCCACCCAATCCAAAGGTTCCCTGGCGGGATTGGGTGGCCGACTACGCCCGGATTCGCGAGGCGATCGAGAAGACTTGGCCGGCGACTTTCAAGGGCCTGAACGAGAAGATGTTCAACCCGGGTGGACTGACGCGCCCGCTCGCCGCGCGAGAGCGCAAGTGGAACACCCGGACCGGCCGGGCGAACTTCATCACGCCTACGCAGCTCTTTGCAGGCCGTGAGGACAGCTTTGGGCGGGAGGGCGTGCTGCAGCTGGTGACATTGCGCAGCAACGACCAGTTCAACACCACGATCTACGGCTACGACGATCGCTTCCGCGGCGTGAACGGCACGCGGATGATCGTATTCATGAACCGGGAGGACATGGCGACCGCGGGCCTCTCGGCGGACGAGCATGTCGATCTCACCACCGCCATCGATGACGGTGTCGCCCGGGTCGTTCGCGGTCTGCGCATCGTGCCCTACGATATTCCGAGGGGCTGCATCGGGGCCTATTACCCAGAGGCCAACCCGCTGGTTCCGCTGAAGCACCACGACCAGAAGGCCCATACGCCGGCGTACAAGGCGATCCCGGTGCGAGTGAGCCGTTCTGACGTCCGCGGCGAGGCTATCGAGGCGGCGGAGTAGGGCGGGCCTCCTCCGCTGCAAGATTACTTCAGTGTGTAGAGATAGGCCGCCACGTTCCGCGTCTCGGCGTCGTTCAGGCTTGTCTCAGGCATGCCGACGCCCGGGCGATGAGCCTGCGGATGCTGGATCCAGACCATCAGGTGCTGCGGATCATTCGGCATGTCGCCGGCGATGAAGCTGCGGGCGGCGAAGCCGTCCAGTGGCGGACCAACCTTGCCGTCGGCGCCCTCGTGCGCGGTGATCGAATGGCAGCCGCCGCAGCCGCGGTCGCGGAACGTCGCCTTGCCGAGCTTGGCGTCGCCCTCCGTAAGCTCGTGCGCGGCAGCCGCGGCGTTGCTCTTGGACTGCCAGCGCTGCACGGCGAGCGAGGTCGCGGCGCCGGTGAACCCGAGCGCGAGGAGGGTTCCGACGAGGATCAGGCTACCGGGTGGTCTAAACGACATGGGGGGCCTCCGTAGGAAGGGCCGCGTCCGATTTCAACGCGCCGGCGACCAACACGAGCGCGGCGGCCGCATGAACTGCTCCGCCAGGAATCCACATCAGCAGCCCCGCCAGCTGCTGGTCCTCCATGGGCGAAAGGCCAAGCGGCGCCATGCTGAGCTCGCTGTAGGGGCGGTACCAGGGGCTTTGCGAGAAGGCCATCATCGCCCCTAGCGCGCCAGACACAACCGAGGTGACGAACAGGCAAAGCGCCGCCAAGCCGGGATTGCGGGGGCGGCGTGTCAGCATCGCACTCCAGAACAGGAGCGCGGTGACGAGAAAGGAGAGGTGCTGAGCGACGTGCCAGCCGTCGCTGGCGAGCGCGCGGTCAAACAGCGCCGGGGCGTGCCAGAGCCACAGCGCCGCGGCCTGGGCGAGCGTGGCGAAGATCGGATCTGTGAGGCCGCGGAAGAGACGATCCAGGCCGACCGCCTGCGGCAAGCGGCCGATCGCGCGCCGCATCCCGGCAGGAAAGGCCCACAACATGATTGCGAGCGGCTCGGCCAGGGCCAGCAACGGGCCGGCCGCCAGCATCAGGAGTTCGTGCTCCAGCATATGCGCGCTGAAGGAGCGTTCGCCGGCTCGGTGCAGGGGGCTGACCAGGGCGGCGGCCAGGACGGTCCAGCCAACGCCGAACAACAGGGCGCGGCGGCGCAGGTTGGGCATGCTGTGCGAGGCGCGTCCCGCGAGCCGTCGCCACCCGACCGCGAAGTTTCCGAGTGAAATCGCAAGGGGGAGGGTGATCCATGGGTCCCACGTCCAGCCCCCGGTGGAACCCGCTGCGGCGTGCGCCCAGGCGGGTCCGGCGACCGCGGCGATCGAGAGGACGAGGATCAGCGCGCGCATGGCGGGATCACCAGGGTCGCCATCGCGGCGGCGAGCGTGGCCAGGGCGAAGATCGAAGCGGCGCCGAGGGCGACCCGACCGAGCACATGAGCGCTGTGGGAGTCGTCGTGGCTCCAGCGCCCGCTCGCCCAGCCTGCTAGGCAGCAAGCGACTAACCCCGCCAGGCAGATGGCTAGACCGATCGGCGGGCCAGCCGCTCCACAGCGGAAATAGACCAATGCACCCTGGCCCTGTTGCGCGGCGAACCAGGCTGCGGACGAGCCCAGGATCCCGAACATCAGGATGGGGCCAAGGACGCGGGTCACAGCAGTCGCGGCCCCCAGTAGACGAGGGCGTAGATCGGCAGCCAGGTCACGACGACGAAGCTCCAATAGAAGCAGTTGTCGTTGACGTCAGAGAACTGGCTGTCGGAGATCCGCCGCGTGAAGATGCAGGCGCCGAGCACGAACGTGTCGGCCAGATCGGTGAGAACGTGGGTGGCGTGCAGGATCATCAGAAGCCAGGTCACCGAGCCATAGGCGTCGTGGTCCCAATTCACATTGAGGCGGCCGAACTCCAGGAAACGAATCGCCATGAGCACACTCCCCAGCAGGCCCATGACGACGATGCCGATGCGCACCGGCTTGGTTTGCAGCTTCTTGGCCTTGCCCGAGAGCCAGCGGTTTGGGATTTCGCTGAGCAGCAGGATGACCGTGAAGAGCGTGCCGAGCGCCAGGTCGGGCGGCGCATGTCCTGACGGAGGCCAGGGGGCGGACTGTCCACGCAGGTAGAGGTAGGCCGCGCCAGCGAGCAGGAAGGCCGTGCCCTCGATCAGCATGAAGCCCAAGGTGCCCCACCAGACCAGGCTACGCGGCCCCATGGCGGTGTCCGGCAGGTCCGAGACATCTCCGACGATGGTGATCGGGGAGGGCACGCTCATGCTTGCTTCTTCGGCCAGAACCAGCCGGTGACCGTCGCACCGATCGGCAGGGCGCCCCAGACCAGCGCCCACGGCGTGAAGATACTGCCGACGAACATCGCGCTGACGGTTAGCGCGGTGAGCAGCGGCCAGATGGATGGGGAAGGGCTCTTCTGACGGTAGTCGGGGCGGGCCTCGATGGGCGTCGTCATCAGCAACTCGCGGTGCTCGACCGCCAAGCCCTCCATCGCCTGGCGCTGCTCACGCCAGAGCGGCGTGAGGTCGGAGACCACGGGCGTCTGATCGAAGTTGTGGGGCGGCGGCGGGCTGCTCGTCGCCCATTCGAGCGTCGCCCCGCCCCATGGATCGGATCCGGCCGGCTTGCCGCGCCAGAGGCTGAGCAGGGCGTTCGCCACGAAGATCGCCGCGCCGATCCCCGCGATCGCCGAGCCGGCCGAGGCGACGATGTTCAGCGGCTGCCAGCCCGTCTCTGCGGGATAGGTGTAGATGCGCCTGGGCATCCCCATGAGCCCGAGCAGATGCATCGGGAAGAAGCCCAGGTTGAAGCCGCCGACGATCAGCCAGAAGGCGACCTTGCCCCAGGCTTCCGACATCAGTCGGCCGGTCGCCTTCGGGTACCAGTAGGCGAAGGCGCCGAAGAGCGGGAACATGGCGCCGCCGATCAGCACGTAGTGCAGGTGGGCGACCACGAAGTAGGTGTCGGTGAGCTGCAGGTCGAGCGGCGCCGAGGCTGTCATGACGCCTGACAGGCCGCCGATCACGAAGGTGACGATGAAGGCGACAACCCACATCAGTGGCGTCGCGAAGCGCGGCCGCCCGGCCCAGATCGTGGCGATGTAGCAAAAGATCTGCAGGCCGGCGGGAATGGCGATGACAAGGCTCGCCGCGGTGTAGAAGCTCGCGCCCAGCCTGGGCAAGCCCACCGCGAACATGTGGTGCACCCACAGGCCGAAGGCGAGCACGGCGATCGCCACCAGCGACAGCACGATCGGGACGTAGCCGAACACGGTGCGCCGGCAGAAGGTCTCGGTGATCGCCGCCACGAAACCCAGCGCCGGGATGAAGATAATGTAGACCTCGGGATGCCCGAAGAACCAGAAGATGTGCTGGAACAGCACCACGTCGCCGCCCATGGCGGGATTGAAGAAGTGCGTTGCCACCAGCCGGTCGGAGATCAGCATGCTGGTGACGAGCATCACGGCCGGCAGGGCGAAGATGGTCATCAGCGAGGTGATCAGCATCGCCCAGAGAAACAGCGGCATGCGAGCGAGCGTCATGCCGGGCGGGCGCATGCGCATGATGGTGACGAAGGTGTTTACCGAGGCCGAGAGGGCAGCCACCTCAGTGAAGGTGATCATTTGCGCCCAAATGTCTGCGCGGTGGCCGGGCGAATAGCTGGGGCCCGAGAGTGGCGGGTACTCGAACCAGCCGAGGTCGGGCGTCACGTTGAAGAGGTGGGGAATCCACAGCATCAGGACGCCCTCCAAGTACATCCAGAAGCTGAAGGCGTTCAGGCGGGGGAAGGCCATGTTCCGCTGGGCCAGCATCAGCGGCACGAGCCAGATCGCCATGGCCTCCATGACAGGCACCGAGACCAGGAACATCATGGCCGAGCCGTGGAGGCTGAAGGCTTCGTTGTAGCCCTGCGCCTCCAGCCGCTTCAGCGCGGGGAAGGCGAGCTGCAGACGCATGTCGAGCGCCAGAAGGCCGTCGAGCACGAGGAGGGCGACCGTGACCACGATGTAGCGCGCGGCGATGCGCTTGTGGTCGACCGTCGCGATAAAGCCCCAGAGACCCGGCGCGTCCCCCCAGGTGCGCGCCAGGCGCGCCGTGGGGCCTTTGAGCGGCGGGTCGACGACGCTCATCGCAGGCCCTCCAGGTAGGTTGCGATCGCCAACATATCGGCCGGCGGGAGCGTCGAGGCGGGCATCTCTGCGCCCGGCTTCAGGGCCTGAGGGTTGGTGATCCAGCCCATCAGCGCCTCGCGGGTCATGGGCAGGGTGCCCGCCGCGAGCGAGCGACGTGCGGCGACGTGAGTCAGGTCCGGCGCGGCGCGCGCCTGTGCCGAGGTCCCGCGGATCGAGTGGCAGGATCCGCAGGTTCCGGTGGTGATCAGCGTCAGCCCTCGCTCCGCCTCCGGCGCGCTGGCTGCCGCGGCGGGACGGGCCTGGCCGCTTAGCCAGGCGGCGTAGTCATGTGGCGTCTCAACCTTGACGTCGAGCGCCATGCGGGCGTGCTGTAAGCCACAGAACTCGGCGCACTGGCCGCGCACCCAGCCCAGGCGATGCGGCGTGAGCGTCAGATGATTGGCGCGGCCCGGGATCATGTCGATCTTGCCGCTGAGGTTGGGGATCCAGAACGAGTGGATGACGTCCGCCGCACGGATATCGATGCGCGTGGGCCTGCCCTGAGGGAGGTGCAGTTCGTTGGCGGTTTCGATCCAACCTGTACCGGCGGGATTGCGGTATTCGATCCGCCACCACCACTGATGACCGGTGATGCGGATGTCGCCCGCTGCCGCTTCGTCGTGGCGCGCCAGGGTTCGGTCGACCAGGAAGCTGGCGGCGGCCAGCAAGAAGATCCCTATCGTCATGACCCCGGCCCATCCGGCGAGGCCAAGGCTTAGCCGTCGATCATCTGGCGTCGCCGCCAGCGCCGGTTCATGGTTCAACCTCAGTCGGCTGCGCCACAAGGCCGCGCCGAGAAACACCAGCACGAGGAGATAGGCGATCCCGCAAACGATCAGGGTGAGGCCCAGCAGACCGTGCAGCGTGGAAGCCTCCTCTCCAGCGGGCGCGAGCACGCTCTGGCGTCCGGCGCATCCGCCAAGTGCGAAGGCGGCCGCCCAGATGCAACGTGGCTTCATGAGAGCGGCCCCGACCAGGTCGTCCCAGAAGGCTCGCCCTGCTGGGCGCTGGTGTTCCGGCGTCTGACCTCCGGCTTGAGCTTGTTCTGGCCGTGTATATAGCCCGCCATCCGCCATATCTGCTGCGGCGTCAGGTGGCCGCCATAGGCAGGCATGCCCGGTGCGCCATTGGCTATGGAGTTGTAGATCGCAGCGATCGAGCCGCCCTGCCGCCACTTGGCGTCGTTCAAGTCGAGGTAGCCTGGGGCTGGGTCGGTGTGGCAGCTGTCGCAACCTGACCATCGAAAGTTGCGCCCGCCTTCCGACATTTCATAGCGATTGCCGTCATAGAGCGTGGCCCGCAAATCGCCCGGCCCAGTTGGCGGCGAAAGCGGCGCGCTGGCGCCGAGCGCGCGCTTCTCGACTTCGCAGCCCGAGACGGCGACCGCGCACGCCGTCGCCAGCAGCGCATACGCGCATCGAGCCCAAGCACGCGATTCCGACATTTGCGACTGCCCAGGTGGAGGGCGACCATCTACCTTAGCGCCGCAATTCACGAGCGCGGCACGCGTTCCATGAAGTGAGGCCTTCTGGCTGGATCGGGCGTTAGGGCTGCAGTCCGCGTGAACGGGAAGCCGAACGATGATCGAGACAGCGGTGTCCTCGTCGCGTCTAAGGTGGTCGCCAAGTGCGGCCGCCACCCAAGGCCTGAGAACTCTCGCTGAGGAGACGCCAGTTGCCCTGGTGCACGACGGCTCAACCACTGCGGTCATGATGGCCAGTCCTGCGGACCTGGAAGATTTTGGCGTCGGCTTCAGCCTTTCCGAGGGCATCGTCCGCTCGGTCGACGAAATTCGGGATCTGGAGGTCGCAGTCTCCGACTTGGGCGTCGAAGTTCGAATGTGGCTGGCGCCTGGACGCAGAGGGGAGCTGGCGGCGCGCCGTCGCCATCTCGCGGGGCCCACCGGCTGCGGGCTGTGCGGCGTGGAGAGCCTGTCAGAGGCCGTGCGGCCGGCCTCGATTGTCTCAGGTGAGAGCTTCGCCGTCGCCGGGCCGGACCTATTGGCTGCCATGGACGACTTGGCGGACGCGCAGGAGATTGGACGTCTGACGCGGGCCATGCATGCGGCCGCACTTTGGCGCGAGGGCCGCAGATTGTTGGTGCGGGAGGATGTCGGTCGCCACAATGCGCTGGACAAGTTGATCGGCGCCACGGCGCGGCTGGGCGGGGTCGATGATGGCGTCGTGCTTCTGACGAGCCGGGTGTCGGTGGAAATGGTTCAGAAGGCGGCCGCCCTGGGCGCTCCGGTGATCTGTGCGGTATCCGCCCCGACAGCCCTCGCGGTGCGGGTAGCAGACCAGGCGAACCTGACCCTGGTGGCGGTCACACGTGCGGATGGATTTGAAGTATTCACCCATCCACAGCGCATCGACCTGAGGTGCGCTTAAAAAGCGTTTCCGCTGACACCGCGTCGCACGCCCGACCGTCGGTGGTGAAATCGGAGCGGCTCCAATGGAGCCGCTCCAAGTCTAGGCCTAGTGCGGCGGGCCATTCAGCTGCTCCTGAGCCGCTTGCACGCCAGATCGAGCCGCATCGGCCAGGCGATCGGCAGGTTCACGCTGAGCATCGCCGTCCTGCAACTCCGACTTCACGGCCTGATAAGTCGCGCCCGCCGCAGCGCTCGCCTTCTCCATGCCCTCCTGCGCTAGCGACTTGCCCTTTTCGAAGAGCTTGTCGCGGGCCTCGCCCAGCACCCGATCCTCGGCGCCCGTGGCCGGGAACGCCGCGCCGAACGCGAGCCCGACGAGGAGGCCCGCCCCGGCGATCAGCATCGGCTCGCTCTGAAGGGTGTCGGCGAATCCTTGTCGCGCCTTATCGCTGGCCACACCCGCGGTGCGCCGAGCCGCGTCCACGCTGGAACTTAACCGGTGGCCAGCGGAATGGCCCGAGTGGGCCAAAGTGTCCATGGCGCCCGCGACCTTCTCCTGCACACTCGCAGCCATGTCCTGAGCTTTTTCCCCCAGATGCCGCGCCTTGTCGCCAATGCCTTCCGAAGCTCCGCCGGCCCGCGTGTCATCGAGGCCATACGCGGCGTGCGAATTGTACGTATCGGCGAAACTGCGGTGTTCGCCCGCGCTTGATGACTGGCTCTTCGTATTGCTCATCATCAACCATGCCAGACCAAGACCCATCACCGCGAGGGGTATAGGGTTCGCCTTGGCCTGGTCGGCGAACTTCGACGCTACTTGTTGGCCGGTCCCGCCCAACATGCGGGCTGCCTCGTCGAACAGTTGGTCAGGAGTCATCTTTTGCTTCAGGGCTTCGACATTGCGGTCGAGTTCGTTGCGGGAAGCCTCGACGTCGGCCTCGACCTCTGCTGCAGTTCTCATCTCACCTGTTCCTTCACGAGTTGCGCATCTTTCTGGATTTGTCGGGCGGCGCGGTCTGGCGCGAGCGCGGAAGGCTGCACCTTCTTGGCCGCGCCCCGCACGAGGCTGTAGCCGAGCAGACCAGCGACGAGGCCGACCAGCAGCGCGGCCCAGGCCGGATCCATGACATGGCTGAGCGCCAGCACGACGGCGGCGATGAGGCTCAGAAATCCGCCGAGTAACAGCGCAGCGCCCAAGCTCATCGACATGCCCGCCTTGGCCGCGTCGGAGATGTTCTCCTTCACCTCGGTCCGAACGAGTTCCGACTCCTTACGCACGAGATCCGCGAGGTCGCCCGCAACAGCGGACAGCACGTCCGGAATAGATCGCGTGTCAGGCTCCGACATGCTCAGCCCCTCCCGCCGGAGTGATCGGGTTCGCCGTAGGTCCCGGCGGTCGCGGCTCCGCCCGAACCGGGTTGGAACGTCTCTGCGTCGCCGGGGGGCGAAGAGACCTCCGACTGGTCGGGGGAGGCTGAAATGTCCACTGGCGCCATCTCGGCGCTCGGGTAAGGCGGTGCGCCACCCGGGGCGGTGAAGGTGTCCGAAGCACCTCTCAGGTCACCATCCTGGTGTGACTCCGAACTGCGCAGCAGCCGGCCCAGCGCAAATCCTGCGAGCACCGACCCAGCGATGAAGGCTGTGGGATTGCGACGGCCAAATTCCCGGACGCTGTCGAGCAACTCTTCCGGCCGCTTGTCGCTGATTGCTCTGGCGAAACTCTCGAGCCCGTCGGCCGTCTGGCGCACGAATTGGCTGGCCATTGACTGATCGCTTTGGGCGAGATCGTCACCGGCCTTTCGCACGGCGTTTGCGAAGTCGCCCAACGTGTGCGAGGCGGCCTCCTTCTTGTCATCTAAGGTTTGCGAGGCCTTCTCTTTCGCGTCCGAGGCGAAATTCGCGGCTTCTTGCTTGACCGCGTGAACGGCGTCGCTGGCCAACTCCTTTGGTGAAGCGCTGGCGGCGCCGGATGTCTCTGGCTCATTGACGTCGCCGATGTCGGTACTGCTCATGTGGCTCTCCAGTCTTCACGACGAAATTCAGGGGTCTCGGTGGGCTTCAAATCATCCAGCCTGCCACGAAGTTCCCTAGATTTTTCAGAAGCTTCAAGCTGTTCTGAGCGCAAGGCGCTGGGCGCGGGCAGCCCTGCGTAAGGTAGGACGGCCGAGCCGCCCGCGACACCGCCGCGAGCGGTCAAGTAGTCGAGGATTCCGGGCCCGATCGCCTTGAGGCTAAGCCTTGGCGTCCAAATCTACGTTGAGCTCTCGCGGCCAGAAGCGGAGCTGGCCACAAGCTTCGATGAACGCTTTGACGTCGCCGCTCTTGGCAAGCGCGAGACAGCCTTCGTCCAGATCCGGCAGCAGGCCCGCCTTTTCGAGGAGCGCTTCAGCTTCGGCGCTGTAAGCGATGAACTTGCAGTGACCGAAGGCGTCGTTGACGAAGTCTTTCGCAGCCCCGTCGCGAGCAAGCAGAGCCGCGCCCTCGGCGGACGCAATCACCGCGACCGCGTCAAAGAGCACCGAAGGTCCGCTGTCGATTTTCTGTTTCGCGGGGATAAGCGCGCCATCGGATAAGACCGCGCCGGAAATCTTTGGAGCGACGACCTCGACGACAGCGCCCGCCTTGGCGGCCGCCTTGCTGAGCGCGTCGTAAAGCCCCGCGTCGGCGCCGTCGGTCAAGAGCACGCCCAGCTTGCGACCCGCGAAGCTGGAGGGGCGCCCGACGATACTGAGGGCGGGTGAGACCGCTAAGTCGTCGCGTGTCGACCGAGCAGCCTGAGCTGGTGTCGGCATCTCGCTGAGGCCCAGCCCGGTGGCGACGGCGCCTGCGAGCCCCGCATCGATGTTCATCAGGTGCGAGACAATGCGAGCTCGGATATCGGGCCGCTCGACCTTGCTGAGCTCAAACGTCAACGCATCGCGGATGTGCTTCTGCTCGATCGGCGCCTGACTGACGTAGAACTGCCGCGCCTGGCTGTAGTGGTCGGCGAAGCTTTCCGGCCGAAACCGAACCTTCGGGCCCTCCGCCGTGGAGGCGAAGCTGCGGAAGCCGCGTTCAGGGCTCTCGCGCGGGCCGCCCTCCGCTCCCCAACTGTTGGGCTCGTAGTTGACGCGTCCCTTCGGGTTGAAAAAGGCCATGTGCCCATCCTGCTGGAAGTTCGCGAACGGGCAGCGGGGCGCGTTGATCGGCAGGTGAGTGAAGTTCGGTCCCCCTAGGCGCTTCAGTTGCGTGTCGAGGTAGGAAAAATTGCGGCCCTGCAGCAGCGGGTCGTCGCTGAAGTCGATGCCGGGCGGCACGTTCTGGGTGCAGAACGCCACCTGTTCAGTCTCGGCGAAGAAATTGTCGACCACCCGATCGAGCACCAGCCGGCCGACCACACGCACCGGCAAGATCCCTTCCGGAATGATCTTGGTGGGATCGAGGATGTCGAAGTCGAAGCTGTCGGCGAAGTCCTGGTCGAACAACTGCAATCCGAGGTCCCACTGCGGGAACGCACCCATATTTATCGCGTCCCAGAGATCGCGGCGGTGGAAGTCAGGGTCCGCGCCGTTGATCTTGACCGCCTCGTTCCAGACCACCGACTGCAGCCCCAGGCGTGGCTTCCAGTGGAACTTCACAGGTCGAGCGGTCATTCTGATCGAGGAGCCGGAAGGTATGCACGCCGAAGCCTTCCATGAAGCGGAAGGACCGCGGGATCGTGCGATCGGACATGATCCACATGACCATGTGCATGCTCTCGGGCGTGAGCGATATGAAGTCCCAGAAGTTGTCATGCGCCGTCTGAGCCTGCGGGAACTCGCGGTCGGGCTCCGGCTTGGCGGCGTGCACCACGTCGGGGACCTTGATTGCGTCCTGGATGAAGAAGACGGGGATGTTGTTGCCGACCAGGTCCCAGTTGCCCTCGCGCGTGTAGAGCTTCACCGCGAAACCCCGCACGTCGCGGGCCAGGTCGAAAGACCCCTTGTTACCCGCGACCGTCGAGAACCTGACGAAAGCTTCGGTCCGTTCGCCGACCCGCTGGAAGATGTCCGCCCGCGTGATATCGGAAAGCGATTCCGTCAGTTCGAAGAAGCCGTGGGCGCCATAGCCACGGCGTGCACGACCCGCTCCGGGATCCGTTCATGGTCGAAGTGGAAGATCTTTTCGCGGAAGGGGAAGTCCTCGAGGAGAGCCGGGCCACGCGCGCCGTAGCGCAGCGTGTTCTGGTCGTCGGCGATCGGGGCGCCCTGACTGGTCGTGAGGATGGGCGTCGAGCCCTGCGCAACCTGATGGGTCTCGCCCCCTGATCCCTGCAGTTCGTTATAGCTCTCCGAGAGGGCCGGTCCTTTCGGCGGCTTCATCGGCGGGTCTGCTGCTTTGCCCTTCGCGCTCGACGAGATCTTTGGTGGTGTCTTGGCCATCAGCTCTGTTCCCAGCCTCAAGTTCGGGGGGGCAGAACGAGTGGTCGTATAACGTGTTCCTGGTCTTATGATTTGTTGATGGCGGGTGACGTCAACGGGGGCGAGTGAGGACGGCTCCTACCGCGGCGATGCGCTCGGCTTGCATGTAAGCCGGCTGCTCGAGCTCCTCGCCGAATATGTCGGGGTCGATCTCGCGATAGCGGAGCTGCGTGTCGGTGCGCGCCGCTAGCGCTTGCAGTTCCTGCAGCAAGGCGTCGCGACCGCCTAGCCTGATCGCGCTGCCTGAATACAGTAGTAGCCGCCCGCCCTTTGAAAGCTTGCGGACGCCGACCTCCGCCCACTCAAGAGAGGCTTGGAGGCCAAGATTTCCGCCGCCGTTCTGATAGACCTGGTCAGGATCTCCGCCGATGAAGGGTGGATTGGCGAGCAGGAGATCCTGCTCGTCGGGCAGTGCGTCAGCGCCCCGCGCCTCGACAAGCTCGATCCTGATGCCCGCGTGGGCTGCGCTGACCCGCGCGAACCTGAGCGCGCGCGGATTCACGTCGCTGAGAAAGAGGCGCCTGTTTGAACGTCCGGCGGCTGCAGTGAGAATGCCCACACCGGCGCCGCCGCCTATGTCGGCGACGCGTCCCAGCTGGGTCCGCTCGGCAAGTTCTTGCGCGATGAATTCCGCAAAGCGATAGCTGTCGGGACCAAGAAAAACGGCGTCGGCGGCGTTTGGCGGATAAGCGGAATGGATGAACGGCAGGCCTCGCACCCGCGACACGCGGATAGTGCTGCGAGCCAGATTACCGCAGGACCGCAACACCTGGGCCGCCTCGAGGAGGCTGACGATCTCAGACGGCAGGTCGTGGGGCCGGAACGGCAGGCTCCAGCCGAGCGCATCCCTCAGGTCGTGGGCGGTGTCACCGAGGCGGCGGGCGATCACCCGCTCATGGGTGAGCTGCGTCGGGGTGACGAAATCGTATCCGATGCGGGCGAGCGACAGGAGGAGGTGCAGAAGCGCCTGATCTGCGGCGCTTTCCGTCGCGGATAAAGGGCTCCGACGGTTCACCGTGGCTCGCGAAATTCACGGTAGCGAGCCTCCATCAAGCCAAACACGCCGAAGGCCATCAGGCCGGCAGCGATCAGCGCGAGCGTGTAGGGGCCGCCCGGTTGCTGGCTCAACGCATCGAGCGTCGCGCCCATGCCCTTGCTCTCTCCGGGCGCACGGTGCAGTGCTGCACGAATGATGAACACGCCCATCAGTCCGAAGGCTGCGCCGCGAGCGATGTAGCCCGAGCGACCGATCGGTTTGGCCAGGCGACGCAGCTTGCCAGAACAATCCAGGCCTGACTGCAGCCGGCCCGAAAGGCCGTGCAAGGCATTGGCGACGCCGCAACCGATAAGAACCGTTCCAAACGCCATCAACAGGACGTGGCCGTGCGGCAGATTGAGCAGCATGCTCGCCTGCATGTCCGCCTTCTGCTCGTCGACCTCACCGAGTTCCCCTAGCTCGTCGAGCAACTCCAGGAGCGAATAGCTGAGCCCGCCATACACCAAGGCGCTGACACCTTGTCCGATCCGCTTAAACACGCCTTTGAGCAAATGGCCTTCATGATCCGGATCCAGGACGGCCTGAATTCCGCGCCAAAGCGCGAAGCAGGAAAGTCCAATCGCGATCAGGGACAGCCACACCTTACCAAGCGGAGCCGTCCCGAGCGGCTCCAACGCTCCCAGCAGGCCCTGGGGATCGCCTCCCGCGCCACGCGCGGCGCGGAGTGCGAGCAGCCCCACGCTGACGTACACGACTCCTCGCGCTGCGTAGCCGACCCGAGCCGCAATGAGCATGGGCGAAAGGCGAGGCGCGGTGGTGAGTGTCGAAGTGGTCATGCCGGCGCTCGGCGAACGGAGAAAGGCGCTCTGCGTTCCGACGCGCCCGCCATTGCGCCGGGCTGAACGGCCCAAGCGGACTACACGATCCTCCTGTTGCAGAGAGCCGCTCCTTCCATCGGCCCGAGATCAACGCCTTCGCCCCTCGGGCGCGTCTGCCTCTGTCGGCAGCCCGGGCGGCCGACCCCTTAGCTTTTGATGCGCTGCGGAACACGCATTGCCGCACGGGGTTGAGTGCGCCGACCCAGGAGCCACGACATGTCCGATCCGCCCATCAACCGCGCGGAAGAAAGCGATGCGCCGGATACAGCCGCCGTCCATCAAAGAGATGTGGCGAAGGAGGCGGCGGAGGAGCGCGGCTGGCATGAGGCGGCGCTTGTCGGGCGCACGATCACCGTCAACCGGCCGCGTCAGGAGGTCTACGCCTTCTGGCGGGATTTCCGGAATCTTGGGCGCTTTCTCGAAAACATCGAGTCCGTGACGCCTGGTGACGATCGACGCTCGCATTGGGTCATCAAGGCGCCGGGCGGGCGAACGGTCGAATGGGACAGTGTGCTGACCGAAGACATGCCGGGCGAGGCGCTGGCGTGGGAATCCGCGGAAGGCGCGGACATCAAGAACACTGGCCGCATCGAGTTTCGCGACGGGCCGCCCGGCCGCGGCACCGAGGTGACCGCGACGATCGTCTATGGCCCGCCAGCCGGCGACCTCGGCAAGCTCATCGCCAAGCTCTTCCAGAGGGAGCCGAAGGTGCAGGCGCGCCGTGATCTGCGGCGCTTCAAGCAACTCCTCGAGACCGGCGAGATCTCCACCTCAGAAGCTCCCGCCGCCGCGCCGCGCGGCGGCGCCCAAGCGAAAGGATAGCCGCCATGCGTGCGCTCACCTGGCACGGCAAACACGACGTCCGCATGGAGACCGTCGACGATCCGCAGATCGTCAATCCGCGGGACGCGATCATCAGGATCACCTCGACCGCGATCTGCGGCTCCGACCTGCACCTCTACGACAGCTACATCCCGACCCTGCACAAAGGCGACATCCTGGGCCATGAGTTCATGGGCGAAGTGGTCGAGGCCGGACCCGGCTCGACACTTAAGCCCGGCGAGCGGGTGGTGGTCCCCTTCGTCATCGCCTGCGGCAAGTGCTTCTTCTGCGAGAAGCAGCAGTTCGCCGCCTGCGACAACTCCAACCCCGCCGAAAAGGCCGACATGAGCGAGGTCATGTACGGCTACCCGATGACCGGCGCCTTCGGCTACTCGCACCTGACGGGCGGGTACGCGGGCGGCCAGGCGGAGTACGTCCGCGTGCCCTATTCGGATGTCGGGCCGATCGTCATCCCGGACGGCCTCGAGGACGAGAAGGTGCTCTTCCTGTCGGACATCCTGCCCACCGGCTGGATGGCGGCGGAGAACTGCGAGATCGAGCCTGGGGACACCGTCGCCGTGTGGGGCTGCGGGCCCGTCGGCCTGTTCGCCATCCAGAGCGCGTTGATCATGGGCGCGCACCGCCTCATCGCGATCGACCACTATCCGCACCGCCTGGAGCTGGCGAAGTCGCTGGGCGCCGAGGTGATCAACTTTCACGACGTGAAGGTCCGTGAGGCGCTGTTCGAGATTACGGGCGGCATCGGGCCCGACGCGGTGATCGACGCTGTCGGCATGGAGAGCCACGGCTTCACCATCGACAACATCCTGGACGCGGTGAAGGCCACGGTGAAGCTCGGCACCGACCGGCCCCATGTGCTGCGCGAGGTGATCCTGGCCTGCCGCAAGGGCGGCCGGGTTTCGGTCCCCGGGGTCTACGGCGGCATGGGTGACAAGATCCCGATCGGCGCCCTGATGGAGAAGGGCCTCTCGCTCAAGACCGCTCAGACCCACGTCCAGAAGTACATGCCGCATCTCCTCGAGATGATCGGCGAGGGGAAGGTCGACACGACCTTCCTGATCAGCCACCGGCTTCCGCTCGAAGATGCGCCTAACGGCTACAAGATCTTCAAGGAACAACAGAACGAGGTGACCAAGGTCGTCCTCAAGCCCGATTGGAAGGAAGCCGCCTGATGTCCGAATCCTCCCAAATCCGTCCCCTGGCGGTGGTGACCGGCGCCTCCTCGGGCATCGGCTACGAGCTCGCTAAACTGTGCGCCCAAGACGGCTACGACCTGGTGATCGCCGCCGATCGGCCGGAGATCGCTGATGCGGCGTCCGCCTTCCGTCAGGCGGGCGCCAGCGTCGAGTTCATCCAGGTCGACCTTTCGACCGAGGAGGGCGTTGACCAGCTGGTCGCGCTGATCGGCGGGCGGCCGGTGGACGCCTTGCTGGCGAACGCCGGCCACGGCCTGGGACATGCCTTCCTCGACGAGAGCTGGAACGATGCGCGCCACGTCATCGACACCAACGTCACCGGCACGGCCTACCTGGTCCATCGGCTTGTCCCAAAGATGCGTGACCGTGACCGCGGCCGGATCCTTTTCACCGGCTCGATCGCCGGCCTGATCCCAGGCACATTCCAGGCGGTCTACAACGGCACCAAGGCCTTCGTGGACAGCTTCTCCTGGGCGTTGCGCAACGAGCTGAAGGACACCGGAATCACCGTCACCTGCCTAATGCCGGGGGCCACCGACACCGAGTTTTTCGAGCGCGCCGGCCTGATGGACACCAAGGTCGGCCAAGGCAAGAAAGACGACCCCGCCATGGTCGCCAAGACTGGTTATGAGGCGATGCAGAAGGGGGAAGGCGACGTCGTCGCGGGCTGGAAGAACAAGCTCCAAGCCGCCTCCGCCGCGGTCACGCCGCAGAGCGTTCTGGCGGAGCAACACCGCAAGATGGCCGAGCCCGGGTCCGGCGACGGCGAGATCTACCAAAAGCCGCTGGGGTAGACGGGGCTTAATGCTCAGCCTCGTCGTGGACCCTCCGCTGCGCCAGCGGGTGACGCAGTCAAGTGACGTCCATCCGAAACTGAGGGAATGCCCGCCGAGAGTGCATTGGTTGTTCGTCGCCTCTGCGCAGCAACGTTTGAACGCTCGTACGACTTGGCAGTTGGTCCAGCACCTGCCGTGCAAGTCGAGAGGCAAGGATAAATTTGGCCAAGAAAATCGCACTTGACCTACAAGCGGCGGCACAAGCGGACGCGCCGCTCACGACGAGCGGGTATGCTGCACCGGACCTGGCGCCCAGCACAGCTCACACTCCTCGGTCTCAGCCGCCATCGGCCTGGTGTGCTGCTCAAATGATACAACATGCTCGCGCAGCAGGATCGCGAGGCCTGGTCTATGCGGCGTCCAGCGAACGACGCGCAGACGAAATCGGCCGCGCCATACGGCAGTTTGCGCCCGACATCGAGGTCCTTGTTCTGCCGCCATGGGACTGCCTTCCCTATGACCGCGCCTCTCCCTCGCGTGAGTGCATGGGGCGGCGCATGGCCGTGCTCGCGCGGCTGGACGAACCGGCGCAGGGCGCGAGAGTGCTGGTCGCCAGCGCGGAGGCGCTGCTGCAGAAGACGCCGCCGGCGCGGGTGTTGAAGAGCGCCTTCACGCGGCTGCAGGTCGGTGAGTCGCTCGACCGCGACGCCCTGCAGGCGTTCGCCGCGGCGATGGGCTACGTCGTCGACGACCGCATCGACGAGCCCGGCGAGATCGCCGTGCTGGGCAGCGTCGTCGACATCTTCCCTGCCGCGTCAAGCGCGCCTGTTCGCATCGCGCTCGACGCCGACGACACGATCCTCGAGATCAAGCGCTACGATCCGCTCAGCCAGCGCAGCGAAGAGGCGCTCGGGGAGATCACGTTCGGTCCGGCTTCAGAACTCGTGCTCGATCCCGCCGACGCCGACGCTCGCCATCCCGGCGACGAGCACATGGCGTCGGAAACCTACGGCAAGATGGCGACGGTTCTAGATCGCGCGCCTGAAGCGATCGTCGTGGCCGACCGTCGGATGCTCGCCCGCGCCGCCGATTTCACCGATCAGGTGCAGGAAGCCTACCAGGGCAGCAGGGCGTTCGGAGATCGCGGCGCGGCGCAGCCGCCGCCGGACCGGCTTTACCAGAGCTGCGAGTCCTTCAGGCGCGCGGTGGAGGCCCGCGAGTCCATGGATCTGGCCGCTGCCGTAGAGCCCATCCCCAACTTTGCGCGGCAACCCAATCCGGGCCGGGCTTTCGCGGACTTCATCGAGGCGAAGCTGGCGGAAGGCGCCCGCGTCATCCTGACGGGTTTGCCCCATGAGTTGCGCTCGCTCGCCAGGGCGACGAAACGCGGACTGTCGCGGACACCCGAGGCGTCGGCCAGCTGGGAACATGCGCTCGCTGCGTCCACCCCGGCGCTGCTGGCGTTGGAAGTGGATGTCGAGGCCGGTTTTCGGGACGAGGCGCAGGGCCTAGTGGTGGTGGCCGCCGCGGACGTGCTCGGCGGCCGGGCCGCGGCGCCCGGAAGCGCCCCGCGCGCCGCGCCCATGCAGGACCCGGATCTGCGGGTGGGCGACGTCGTGATCCACGAGGATCATGGCCTGGGCGTGCTGACCGCGCTCGAACGGGTCGAGGTCGAAGGTCTCGCAACCGACGCGCTGCGTCTGCGGTATCAGGGGGACGCCAGCCTACTTGTCACCGTCAGCGAAATCGACAAGGTCTGGCGCTACGGGGCTGAACCCGAGGCTGTGACCCTCGACCGCCTCCACACCGACGCCTGGAAACGCCGTCGCGCGGAACTGAGCGCCGACATTGATCAGACGGCCGCGCGTTTGCTGGAGCTTGCGCGGGCGCGGGCGGCCACCAGGGGGGCTGTCCTCGAGCCGCCAAAGAGTGCCTATGCGCGCTTCGCCGCGCGGTTTCCGTATCCGGAGACGCCCGATCAGTCGTCAGCGATCGACGCGATCCTTGGCGATCTGTCTTCCGGGCAGGTGATGAGCCGGTTGGTCTGTGGGGATGTCGGATTCGGCAAGACCGAAGTTGCCTTGCGAGCTGCGGCCGTCGCAACCTTTTGCGGCAAGCAGGTCGCGGTCGTCGCTCCAACGACGGTCCTGGCGCGTCAGCACTTCGAGACTTTTCGTAGGCGGTTCGCGGGTATGGGCGTGGAGGTGGCGCAGCTGTCACGCCTGGTGAACGGCGCAGACGCGAACGTCGTGAAGTCCGGTCTCGCGGATGGCGCTGTGCAAGTCGTGGTGGGAACCCACGTGCTGGCGGCGGCGGACATCGCCTTTGCAGACCTGGGTCTATTGATCATTGACGAGGAGCAACGCTTCGGGGCGCGTCTGAAGGCGCGGCTGCGGGAGTTCGCCCCTCAGGCGCACCTGCTCACCATGACCGCCACGCCCATCCCGCGGACGCTGCAAGCCGCCATGGTGGGCGTCGAGGACGTCAGCGTCATCGCCACGCCGCCGGCGCGCCGCCGCCCTATCAGAACCTTCGTGGCCCCATGGGATGAAGCGACGGTGCGCACGGCGCTGCTCCGGGAACGTCGACGTGGCGGACAAAGCTTCGTCGTCGTTCCGCGGATCGAAGACATCGAACTTCTGTGTGAGAAGCTCGCGCGGCTCGCGCCCGAGCTCTCGACGAGAGTGGCCCACGGAGGTCTTCCGGCGGACGAGGTGGACGAACAGATGGTGGGGTTCGCCTCGGGAGAGGGCGACGTGCTGCTCGCGACCAACATCATCGAGAGCGGCCTCGACGTTCCGAGCGCGAACACCATGCTGATCTGGCGGGCCGACATGTTTGGCCTGGCTCAGCTTCATCAGTTGCGCGGACGCGTTGGCCGCGGGAGGGCGCAAGGCGTCGCCTACCTGTTGCACAACCCCGATCAAGACTTGCCGGACGCCACGCGTGCGCGGCTCTCGACGTTGGAAGCCTTCGACCGGCTCGGCTCCGGCTTGGCGATCAGCGCCAGGGACCTCGACCTTCGAGGCGCCGGCGATCTTATCGGCGACGAACAGGCCGGGCACCTGAAGCTCATTGGCGCGGCGCTTTATCAAAAGCTACTTGCGCGAGCGATAGGCGTAGCGAAGGGCGAGATCGAGGGTCCGGATTGGATCCCCGAGCTGAACGTGGGCCTAACGGGCGCTTTCCCGGAGAGTTATGTCCCCGACGCGACGGTCCGCATCAATCTCTACGTTCGCCTAGCGCGGATCGCCGACCTTAAGGACGTCGAGGATTACGCTGGTGAAGTGGAGGACCGCTTCGGAACGCCTCCGGAAGAGGTTGTCAACTTGCTCGATCTCGCGCGTCTGCGCGCGCTTGCCCGCCGAGCCGGGATCGTGAGAGTCGACGCGGGGCCTAAAGCGATTGCGCTGACGCCGGCTCGCTCGGACCAGACGCCGCATATCGCGGGCCTCGAGGCGAACAATGGACGCCTGATTATTCGAACGGCGACAACAGATGATCGCTCCCGCACTGACGCAGTCATGGCGCTTCTCTCATCTCTCGCGCCGGTAGAGTAAGTCGTCCGGCCGACCTGCGGGACGTCGACTTGGGAACACGCGCCTCCGCTTCCGCCGGTGGCGGAGGTGATGAAGACGGGCCAGCGACGGTGGACGAAAGCGGAATCGATGACGTGGCGCTCGCGACCTAGACCGGACCTGTCCCGTCAAGGCGCGTGAAAGGCGCTCGCGGACGCCTGGGGCGTTCCACCGAAGCATCACCCTCGAAGGCAATCCCAAACCGCCTCGCGTAGTCGCAGATGGTCCGATAGTCGGACGTCAGCTCCTGACCGATTTCGAGGTCCCGTGCAGCACGATCGACGCCGAACGAAATAGCGTCGGAGATGGTGCTCGGATTGGCGGCGTGGTTGAAGTAACGACCGTTGTCGCCGCAGAGAACGTGGAGTCCGGTCTGTTCGTGCCACGTTGAATAGGTCCTCAGATATCTGCGCACATGATCCGGAAGGCCGTCGATTTCCTCCGGCGCGTAGACGCGATCGATGCGTGAGTCGAAACGCCAGATAAGGTTACCTCGAGCGACCGGCTGCAAGAGGAAGACGCCTACGCCATGAATGGGGCTCGGCCTCAGCTCGGTGTCCACAAGCATCATCGCGGCGACTCTGCCAGGTCAGCGCTAGTGCCGTGGGAGAGGGACGACGCACCCCCGCGCCCCCGGCCAAGACTTCAAAAGCGGCACGTAGAGCAATGCTCCGTCGGAAAAGCGATACACGGCGATAATATCACCTGATGTCGTCTTCTTGCAATCGACGGGAATGGGTTGATCGATACATTCGATGTGAAGTGATGTCTCGTTGCGCATACGGTATTCTTTCGACGACAGAGCTTCGATTGCGCCATTCGATCGCTGTTGATCTATGTCGATTGACGTAAGACGCTCGATTGATCCTTTGTTCCAACAATAAACATTTGATTTATATTCGGAACGTGCGGCTCTCCATGCCGTCGGGCCCAATCAATCGCAGACCTTGGAGAACGATTATGAAGGCCCTCAACCTCATCACCCTGGCGCTTGCCATCATAGGCGGCGTCAATTGGGGACTTGTCGCCATCGGTGGATACGAAGCGGACCTGGTGGTGAAAATCTTCGGCGATTCCGACGCCGCCGGAGCGCGGATCGTGTACGGCCTCGTCGGCGTTGCCGCGCTCTGGCAAATCCTGCCGTGGTCGAAGGCGCTGAGGCTCGGCGAAGACCGCGCCGAAGCCGGACATGCCCCTCGCGAACCATGCCCTGATCCTTCTGACGAAACACATTCGGGGCCAGGCCTATAGCCTGGCCCCGTTCGCTGTTCGCCCGATCGGCCTCAAGCTGATCGTTGCAACGCTGCGGCGTCTTGGACGACGCCTCGCGCCTCGGATTGAGCGATCCGGCGGAAGGTGGCCAACGCCTGTCCGGCGACCTGATCCATATTGTAATAGCGATAGGTGGCTAGGCGGCCGACGAATTGGACCTCGGGCGCGTTCAGGGCCAGAGCTTCGTACTTCTTGTAGAGCGCCTGGTTCTCGGGGCGCGGCACCGGGTAGTAAGGGTCTCCGTCGGCTCGAGGATACTCGTAGGTTATGGTCGTGCGCGGAGACGTCTGCCCCGTCATGTGCTTGTACTCGCTGATCCGCGTGTAGGGCGTCGACTCGTCCGGATAGTTGACGGTGCCGACCTCCTGAAACCAAGCCTGATCAAGCGTTTCGTGGCGAAAGGCGAGGCTACGATAGGGAAGCTTGCCGTAGCGATAGTCGAAATACTCGTCGATGGGGCCAGTGAAGATCAGTCGGTCGAAGATCGCCTCGTCGCGAACGTCCTCGAATTCCACCCCGGTTTCTACCGTGATCCCTGGCTGGTCGAGCATGTTCTCGAACATTCGCGTGTAGCCATCCGCGGGCATGGCCTGGAACTTGTCTGTAAAATAGCGATCGTCGGTGTTGACCCTCGTGGGCACCCGGGCCGTCACAGACTTGTCGAGCTCCGAGGGGTCCATGCCCCATTGCTTGCGCGTATAGCCCCGGAAGAAGGTCTCGTAGAGCTCGCGCCCGACCTGGTTGATGACGACGTCCTCCGACGTGCGGATCTTCGCCACCGGCTCGGCGCGGGTTTTCAGATAGGCCTCGGCCTCGGCGTCGCTTGCGAGATCGAGGCCATAAAGCGCGTTCAAGGTCGTGCGATTGATCGGGATCGGCACCCGTCGACTGTCTCGCACGTGCGCGAGCACCCGATGCTCGTACGGCCGCCACCGCGTAAACTGGGAGAGATAGACGAACACCTCTTCGGAGTTGGTGTGGAAGATGTGCGGGCCGTAGCGATGCATCAGGATACCCGCAGGGTCCTTCTCATCATAGGCGTTGCCGGCGATATGGCGGCGACGGTCCACCAGGAGCACGCGCTTGCCCAGCTGGGAGCTCAGTCGCTCGGCCAGGATCGAGCCGGCATAGCCCGCGCCGACGATGAGGTAGTCGAAGGGCCTCCGGCGACTGGACGGCCGGATCGCTGGGGCCGGCGCCAGGACCCTCGCCGTGGCGGCGTGCGCCGCGAGCACTTTCGCGATTTCGTCCGCCATGCGCCCAAAAGTTTCGTCCCAAGACATTGCCGCCAAGGTCTGGTCCGCCGCCTCGAGCCACACGCCACCCGGCTGGCGCGCCAGGTGCAGCGCTTCTCCGCAGGCCTCGATGAAGGCCGGAGCGGTGTCGGCGATCTTCACCGCGTCGAGCTCGCCGTAATGGCGGATGACGTCGGTGATGGGCGTCGAGACGACCGGGCGTCCTCCGGAGAGATACTCAGGGGTCTTTGTGGGGCTGATGAAGCGGGTCGCCTCGTTGACGGCGAAGGGCATCAGCGCGACGTCCCAGCCCGATAGATAGCTCGGCAACTCGGCGTAGGACTTGCCGCCGAGGAAGTGCAGGTTGAGCCGCGCGGGGAGGGTGGCTGGATCGATCTTTACCACAGGGCCGACGATCACAAGTTGCCAATCGGGACGCGCATCGGCCAAGGCGGCGAGCATCTCGAGATCCATGCGCTCATCGACGACGCCGTAGAATCCGAGGCGCGGCCGCGGGAGCGCCGCTTGGTCGGGGGGAGAGCAGTCCGCCTCCCGCGCCTTTGCGAAGTGTTCCCGATCGACGCTGGAAGGAAAGGGGTGGATATTGGCGTGGCGTTCGCGCTTGGCTTCCCAGAGGCTGAAGCCGCCTGTGAACACCACGTCGGACAACGCGAGCAGTTCCTGTTCCAGCAGGGCCAATTCCGGCGGCGCGAACTTGAAGTTCGCCAGTTCGTCCATGCAGTCATAGACCGTGCAGGCGGCCGTCAAATGCCGCGAGAACGGCAGCATCATCGGAGTGTAGTACCAGCGTGTGAGCTGCCCGTGGGCCACGGGCAAAGCCTGGTCGAGCATGGCCTTCAGGACGACCTCACGCTCTTTGCCCTGAAGGTCCTCGGCCAGGATCGGCGTGACGACGCGGACGCCGCTTTGGGGACACACCCGTGCGTCTAGCCGCGACGTCGTTCCGGGTGGGGCAGGAAGCGGCTCCTCCCAGAAGATGACGTCACGGTCGCGCGCGAAACGCGTCATCAAATGCTGCGGTCGCTGGAAAACGAAGTCCCACCTAAGATGAGAGAAGCAGACTAAAACATCTCGGTGCGACGCGATCACGGGTGACTCCTTTGAACCGAGGCGGCTCGAAAAGCGCGCGCGGGGCGCGGGTTTGGCGACAGTGGCGAGGCCTTGAGGCGGGCAGGCTCTCGGACGCGCAGCGTCGGTTCTTCGAACGCTCGTAGCGCTCGGCCTTCACGCCACATGGTATTGCGGCGGCCTCAGCCATGAGGCCCGCTTGATCCTGACCCGATACATGTTGGCCTAAAGCCGATTGGCGGGTCGCGTTCCGCGTCTAAACAATAGCTTAGGGGCGGAACGATCTCATCATCGCTGCATTGGCCGGAAGGGTGTGGATGCTGGGATTGTGCCGATGCTGGAGCTCTGGGGCGGTCACGAGTGCACCGTCAACCGCGTCGGTGACAGCTTCCATGACCAAACGCGCCGCTCGGGACACCATGATCGCGCTGGGGATCTCGAGTTGTTCGCAAGCCTGGGCGTGAAGGCGCTTCGCTACCCTGTATTGTGGGAACGCACGGTCCCTTCGATGGGCGACCCGCCAGACTGGCGATGGAGCGACCAGCGTCTTCAGCGGATCCGCGAACTCGGCCTCCGGCCGATCTTGGGGCTCTTGCACCACGGCAGCGGCCCACGAGGCACGAGCTTGGTGGATCCAGAATTCCCGCAGCAGTTCGCCAGCTATGCCCGTGCCGCGGCGGAGCGCTATCCCTGGGTCGAGGAGTGGACCCCGATCAACGAGCCGCTGACGACGGCGCGCTTCGCCGCTTTGTACGGTCTCTGGCACCCGCACCTGCAAGACGAGCGCGCCTTCTGGACCGCGCTCTTGAACCAGGTCCACGCGACTCGGCTGGCCATAGAACAAATCCGCCAGGTGAACCCCGCCGCCCGCCTCGTTCAGACGGAAGACCTCGGTAGAACCTACGGGACCAGGACCGTGGGCCATCAGATAGCCTACGACAACGCCCGCCGCTGGATGACCTGGGATCTCCTGTGCGGAACAGTGCAGCGCGGTCACTTCCTGCACGGGCGCTTGGAGGCTTTCGGACTAGGCGCCAGCTTGGCGGCGATAGCGCGCCATCCATGTCCGCCGGACGTCATCGGGCTAAACCACTATCTCACCAGCGACCGCTTCCTGGACCACCGTGCGTCGGAGTACCCGCCCTCGGTCCGGGGCGGCAACGAGTGGATGTCCTTCGCCGACGTCGAGGCGATCCGGGTGGCGAGCCCCGCGCCGGGTGGACTAGCAGGCGCGTTGGAGGAAGCCTGGAGCCGCTACCGCCGCCCGCTGGCCGTCACCGAAGCCCACAACGGCTGCACGCGCGAGGAACAGGTGCGCTGGGTCCGAGAGGCCTGGGAGACTGCTGAGCGCCTGCGAGCGCGGGACGTCGACATCCGCGCCGTCACGGCCTGGGCGCTGTTGGGTTCGTACGACTGGCAGAGCCTGCTCACGCGCTCCGAGGGCGCCTACGAAGTGGGCGCATTCGACGTGCGCGGCGGGGCGCCCCGTCTCACCGCCATAGCCGGCGAACTCAAGCGGATCACCGCCGGCGCTGGTGTGTCGCCTCATCCGGCGACGGCCGGCCCCGGCTGGTGGCGACGCGATATCCGCCTCGAGTATCGGCCCGTCATCCGCACGCCGGACGCGGCCGAGCCGCGCCGAGAGTGGCGCGGTGGAGCCGGCGATGGACGGCCATTGCTGATCACGGGCGCCACAGGCACGCTGGGAAAGGCCCTCGCACACGCCTGCGAACTTCGCGGCCTCGCCTACAGGCTCACCAGCCGGCAGGACATCGACCTGGCAGACCTGGACAGCGTCGCTCGAGGCCTGGACGCCAGCGGCGCCTGGGGTGTCATCAATGCGGCGGGGTGGGTGCGCGTCGACGAGGCGGAGGCCAACGCCCAGCGATGCATGGCGGCGAACGCGCGCGGCGCGGTAGACCTGGCGCGCGGTTGCGCCGAGCGCGAGCTCAGCTACGTCACCTATTCGAGCGACCTCGTGTTCGACGGTCGCAAGGGCGCGCCGTACGTCGAGAGCGATCGTCCGGCGCCGCTGAACGTCTATGGCGCCAGCAAGGCTCAGGCCGACGAGGCGGTGCTCGACGCGTGTCCGAGGGCGCTCGTGATCCGCACCTCGGCGTTCTTTTCACCGCACGATCCCCACAACTTCGCGCACCACGTTCGCAGCAACCTCACTGCGGGCCGCAGGTTCCAGGCTGCCGACGACCTCGTCGTCTCGCCCACCTATGTGCCCCATCTCGTCGAGGCCAGCCTTGATCTGTTGATCGATGGGGACCGCGGCCTTCGTCACGTCGCCAACGCCTGCGGGGTCACGTGGGCCGAGTTCGCGCGCAAGATCGCCGCGGCGCTCGAACTCGACGCCGGGCTGGTCGAAGGCGTCCCGCATATCCGTTTCGGTTGGGCCGCCCCGCGGCCCGCCGCCGTGCCGCTTGCCACCGAGCGCGGGCAGATGCTGCCCAGCCTGGACCAGGCCATACAGCGCTATGCGCTGCGGCTGCGCGAATGTGGCCTCATGTATGACGAGGGCGCGGCCGGCCGTCGCGAGACCGAGCTGAAGCCCGCCCGCGCCGGCCGGCGCCGAGTCAGCGGCCGTTGAGCGCTTTGGCCGCCGCGACGACGCGGCCGGCCTTTTCCGCGGTTTCGTCCGGCGTTTGGCCACGCCGATAGAGTTCGCCGCCCAGCCCGAACGCGCGCGCGCCGGCCGCCCACCAGTCCGCCATGGTGTCCGGCCCGACGCCGCCCACCGCCCACACGACCGCGTCGGACGGGAGGACCGCCTGCAATTGCTTGAGGTGGCCCACGCCGTAGGTGGCGGCGGGAAATAGCTTCAGGTGCCGCGCGCCTGCGTCGTAGGCCAGAAAGGCCTCGGTCGCCGTGGCGAACCCCGGCGCGGGGTCAAGTCCCAGCTCGATGGCCCTGCGAATGACGCCGAGCGCGGTATTGGGAGAGACGATGATCCGGCCGCCCGCCGCTGCGACGTCGTCCACGCCGTCGGCAGAAAGAACGGTGCCGGCGCCTATGGCCATGCGTCCTGCGAAAGCGTCCACGATCCTGCGAATGCTTTCTAACGGCTCCGGGGAATTGAGGGGGACTTCGACGCCGCGAACACCCGCCTGATGCAGAGCTTCGGCGTGGGCGACCGCCTCCTCAGGTCGGATGCCCCGGGTGATGGCGACCACCGGGCATGTGGCCAGCGCGTCAGCGAGTTTCATGAGGCACCTCCGCGCAGTGCAGCGCCCAGAGCCCCGCGACCGCCGCGGCTTCGCCGTCGAATGTCTCGACGCTAACGTCCTGCCGCTGAAGCGCGCGTGCGTAGAGGGCGCAGAGTTTTTGATCGCCGAGCAACGCGACACCCTCGCTGACGTCGAAGCCCAGCAGCCCGGGCGTTGCGGCGACATCCGCGCCGACGAGAAGGCCCGAAAGGTAGCTGGCGGCGCTCTTTGGGGGCGCACCACGGCCGGCCAGACGAGCGCGGGCGGTGAACAGCCGCGCAGACAGCCCGCCGCCGTTGCCTGCCGCATCCAGGCCCTCATCGAAGGCGTCGCTGACGTCGGCGGGCGCGCTCGTCCTCAGCACGCTATGTTCGGTGAGCACGGCGAACAGCTCCCCGGTCATAGTGCTCACAAAGGCGGTCAGCCGACCCTCCTCGACGACCATCCATTTGGTGTGGGTGCCGGGATGGCAGACCATGTGGCGTCCACGGGCCTTGTCCGGATGCAGGGTCAACCAGCCGAACAGCTGGGTTTCTTCGCCACGCATCACGTCACCCCGGCCGTTGAAACCTGTGAAGCGGACGCCCGGGGCGATACGGACGCCGTCGGCGTCGGGCGCCTCGACGACGCCGCGGGCGATGTCTGACAGGGTCGCAGGACAGTCGCGGTACGGGACCGTGGTCCAGCCGTGGTCCGAACCGACGGCGCCGCAGAGCAGGGCCGGGGTGTGTTCCGCGCCGAGCGCTGGGCGCACCTCGCGCGCGAACGCTGCGGGAGCCTCGCCGCGCGGGAGCTTAGCCGCGCCCAACGGAAAGTCGCGTGCGGCCAGCACCGCGCCAGTCGAGTCCAGCGCCCACGCCCGCAGGTTCGTGGTCCCCCAATCGCAGACCAGAAGGGCCGCGTCCTGCATCAGAGCCTGCCCGCGTCGACGATCAGGTTGTGGCCCGTCATCATCCGGCTCTCGTCGGAAGCCAGAAACAGGGCCGCCCGAGCGATGTCGTCTGGGAGGATGCGGTCCTTCAACGCCACCTGCTTCGCCCACTCCGCTTCCGCCTCGGGCGTCAGCCACAGCTCGAGTTGGCGGTCGGTGACGACCCATCCCGGCGAAAGCGCGTTCACGCGGATCCGGTCCTTGCCCCACTCCCGAGCCAGGGTCTTGGACAGGCTGTTGATCGCGCCCTTCGCCGCGACATAGGCCGCCAGGTCCGGCGGCCCCCATAGCGCGTTGATGGAACTCACGTTGACGATGGCGCCGCCGCCGGTCGCCTTCATCATTGGATATACGGCGACCGACGCGATCATCACGGGATCCAGGTTGACGGCGAGAGCCTGGCGCCAGGTTTCGGGGGTCAGGCCGTCGGTAGCGCAGCGCGTGTCGTCGGCGACATTGTTGATGAGCACGGTGATTGGACCGAGGTCTTGCGCCGCATCGCGGACCGCGCTCTGCAGAGCCGTCGCGTCCGTCACATCGCAGCGGCGGAACCAGCCCTCGACGCCCGCCGCCAGAGCCTCGCCGGTCTCCGCCTGCAGATCTACGAAGGCGACCTTGGCCCCCTGAGCGGCGAACTGTCGGACGAAGCTGGCGCCTATGCCGCTCGCGCCTCCGGTGACGAAGATGACCTTGTCGCGCAGCGAAGGATATGACGCGGCCTCCATCACCCCTCCTGGTCAAACTCGCCGATACTTCTCAGGCTTCGCGCCGCAGTGTCGACCCGCATCCGCGATCCCGGCCTCAACCGGCCAACGACCGGGTCGGTTCTAAGGCTAGCCCGCGAATACCGGGAGAAGCAGTCCGTGGACGCCGGGCGTGAAGGCAAACAAGCTGCCGGCGAGCGGTTGGCGATCGAGCTCAGCCTCTGAAAGCCCTTCCCGCGCGCTCGTCACGTAGAGCGTCGCGAGGTCGGGCCCGCCGAACGCGCAGGACGTCGGTTGGCTGACGGGCAGGGGGATCATGCGATCGACGGCGCCGTCGGGCCCGTAGCGGACGAGACGCCCGCCTCCCCACTGCGCATTCCACAGGAAGCCTTCGGCGTCCAGGGCCGAGCCGTCTGGCGCGATCGCGCCTTCGGTCCTGGCGAAGACCCGGCGGCGGCGGAGGTCGGCCACGTCATGGGCGTAGATAGTTTGCAGTTTGGAATCCGCCAGCAACAGGGTTCGGCCGTCGGCGGTGACGCTCACCGTGTTGGCGATATGGATTCCGTCCAGCACCTGCGTCGTGGTCAGGTCGGGATCGGTCCGAAAGAGCGCCCCTGGCCGCTCCCCGCCGGCGTCGTCCATGGTGCTCCACCAGAAGCGGCCTTGCGGATCGACCTTGCCGTCGTTCGTGCGAAAGCCAGCCGGGAAGGTCATCGCGCGGACGAGTGCAACCGTGGCGGATCGGCTTTCGAAAGCGGCAAGCCCGTGCTCGGTCGCCATGAGCAATCCGCCTCCGGCACGCGGGGCTGCGGCGCTTGCGCGCATCGGCAGTTCCACGCCCGAGGTGTCGCCGTCGCGCGGGGTGTGCCAATGCAGCTTCCTGCCCTTGATATCGAACCAATAGAGCCGCCCCTCCGCCGCCGACCAGCACGGTCCTTCGCCCAATATATCAGATGCTTGCGCGACCGGTCGGGTCATCGAGGGGCTCCTCCAGCCGCACTCCGCGGGGTCGGCGGCCGCCCCGGCATGCTCAAGGTCTGCGACAACCTGACGGCCGCGTTGTGGTTCCATTCAGCCTTTGGAATCCAATATCTAGCCTACTGGAAACAGTGTGCGCGGGGGCGCATAGGCATGACCTTGTCCAGCTATTCGGACGTCTTCTCGATCACTCACGATCGGGAACATCATGAAGAGATCTATCCCGGTGATGTCGTCCGCACCGGCGAGAATTTTCATCCCCATTTCGAAGTGGTGGCCGTGCATGGCGACAAGGCCTGGGTGAAGAACGTTCAGAGCGGCGCCGATAGCTTGGCGCTCCTGTCCCGCTGTCGGAAGATCGCGCCGGCAGTGTTGCTGGCGGCGGAATAGCCAGCGCCCTGAACCCTGCATCCTCCCGCGGAGTTCTAGGCCGGGGGCCGCCGGCAAGCGGGAGGATGCGCCATCTCAGCTTTTATGTTCGCGACGGGCATCGAGAACTCGATCCCCCGAATTCAGAACGGCCGCGTCCGCGTCGACCAGATGGAGGCGTGTGGCCATTACCTCCGTTGGAGAGAGGATTTCGACCTCGTGGCGGACCTCGGCCTGAGTTACCTCCGCTATGGGCCGCCACTGCACACCAGCTTGATCGGGGCTGATCGCTACGACTGGGAGTTCGCCGACGTCACCTTCGCGGAACTGCGCCGCAGAAATATCATCCCGATCGTCGACCTCTGCCACTTCGGCGTGCCGGACTGGCTGGGGGACTTCCAGAACCCCGATTTCGCGGAGGTGTTCGCACGCTACGCCAAGGCCTTCGCGGAGCGCTTCCCTTGGGTCCAGCTCTACACCCCGGTGAATGAGATGTTCATCTGCGCCCAATTCTCCGCCAAATACGGCTGGTGGAATGAACAGGGGACGACGGACCGCACCTTCGTCACGGCGCTAAAGAACATCGTGAAGGCCAACGTCTGCGCGATGCGCGAGATCCTGGCCGTGCGCCCCGATGCAATCTTCATCCAGAGCGAGTCCTCTGAATATTTCCACGCCGAGAATCCAGCCGCGATCAAACCGGCGGAGATCGAGAACTCCAAGCGCTTCCTATCCCTCGATCTAAACTACGGCCACCGAGTCGACTCGGAGATGTACGAATATCTATTCGACAATGGGATGAATCGAGAGGATTACCATTTCTTCCTCGGCAATTCCCTGCGTCACCACTGTATCCTGGGAAACGACTACTATTGGACCAACGAGCACCGTGTCGCCGCCGACGGGCTGACGCGAGCCTCTGGCGAAATCTTCGGCTATTCGGAAATCACCCGGCAGTATTACGCTCGCTACCGCCTGCCGGTGATGCACACCGAGACCAATATCGCTGAAGGCCCTAATGGCGATGAGGCGGTGAACTGGCTCTGGAAGGAGTGGGCGAATGTCCTGCGCGTCCGTAACGATGGCGTGCCCACCGTCGGCTTCACTTGGTACTCTCTGACCGATCAGATCGATTGGGACGTTGGCTTGCGCGAGGAAAATGGTCGCGTGCATCCTGTAGGCCTCTACGACCTCAATCGGCAGATCCGCCCGGTCGGCCGCTCGTACAAGCAGCTAATCCGCGACTGGGGAACGGTGCTTCCGACCCAGAGCATCTGCCTCACGGTTCCGATCGTCACCCCATCCGAGTTCGGTCACGAGACCTCCGAGCGTCACGCCCACGAGGCGCGCGAGCTCCGCGCCGTCGAACTCGCCACGGGCGGCGATCAGATTAGTTGAAATGGCCGAGCTCCTCATCGGCGGGGCCCCGGTCGTCACTCTCCATGCGCCGGCGCCGCTTGACCGTCCGGGAATCGTCGAGGCGACGGTTCTTCCCGGCCGCGGCCTCATGTTGTTGCAGGCAGTGGTCGCGCGTCCAAACGGCGAGCGCATGGCGCTTTTGTATGCTCCGCCGCTGCCTGAAGCCGCTCGGAGGCTCAAAGGGGGGCCGGATGATTTCGCGGGAAATCAATCGTTCGCATTCGGAGCTGCGATCCTTGCGCCATACGCCAATCGCATCCGTGGGCGTCTCCTGCCGGCCGAAAGGCAGATCGAGACGTCTATCGGCGGTCGCACGGTCCGGCTACCGCGGAACTGGAGTGGAATTGCGGCCGGCGCTGAAGCCTACGCCATGCATGGACTGATCCTGGATCGGCAAACAGACTATGTCTGCATAGATTCCACCATGGTCGAGGGCCGAATGACCGGCTTCGCCGGTGGTTGGCCAGGCGAGCTAGAGCTCACGCTGACTTGGACGCTGTTGGGCGGCGGCATCAGCCTTTGCGTCGAGGCGCGAAGCGTCGGCCTCGAGCCGGCTCCATTCGCCGCGGGTTGGCATCCATATTTTCGATTACCAAGCGGAGATCGGCGCCAGGTTCGTCTTACAGTTCCGGCTCGTTCGCGTGTCGAGGTCAACAACTACGATGAAGTGCTGCCGACGGGGCGCCTGCTAGGCGTTGCGAACACGCCCTACGATTTCCGCACTGGTCGTGAGCTCGGCGAGATATATCTCGACGACTGCTTCACAGACTTGCCGGAAGGCCAGCTGAAGATCGAGCTGATCGATCCCGCGGGAGACTTCGCAGTCCGGATCGCGACGCACGCGCCGCCGGTCAGGGCAGTTCAGTTTTACGCCCCGCTGGAGGCTGCTTTCGTAGTGATCGAGCCGCAGTTCAATCTTGCCGACCCGTTCGGCAGCGCATGGCCGGAAGGCTTAGAGACGGGCATGGCCTGGCTTTTACCTGGGCAGGTCGCGACCTATCACGTCGCCGTGGATGTAGTTTCGTCAGCGGAATCGAGCCGTTGCTGCTAGCGCGGCCGCTTCTCGAGATAAAGGTACGCAGCATCAAACTGTGCGATTTCGCGAAGCGCTTCCGGCCGCTCGATCCGAACGCGACCGTCCCGGAACTCGAGCAGACCTTGGGATCTCAGGCGCATAAGCGTCCGGTTCACATGCACGGTGGTGAGACCGAGCACCTCACCAAGCTCGTTCTGCGTTAGGTCCAACTGGTAACTCCCGTCGCTGCTGAGGCCGATCACGCCTAACCGCACGTCGAGTTCGCAGAAAAGGTTCGCCATGCGTGAGATCGCGCTTCGACGGCCAAGCGAAAGGGCCCACTCGCGCTGAACAGCGGCGTCCATGTTGGTTAGGAACCAGTAGAGCCTGGTCAGATGCGGGTGCTCTTCTGTGATACGTTGAACGTTCTCGTGCGGGACCACGGCGACCCGACAGGACGTGAGTGTCGAGACGTCATGGTCCAGGCGCTTGAGCGTGAAACTATGCAGATCGACAAAGTCCCCCGCGATGTGCAGTTCAGTGATTTGCCGCTCCCCGTCGCGGAGATCTTTGGAGCGGCACATCAACCCCTCAACGAGTAGGATGCACTCGTCCAGTTCATCGCCGGCGCGTATCGCCGTGATATCTGCAGGATAATTCCGGATCTCTGAGATTGCGGCGCGTATCGCCATTTCTTCGTCGGCGCTGACATCGTCGCGAGCTCGCAGCTTCATCAGGTGATGCTCGATCATTGCCGAGTTGCTCCGCCGACAAAGTCCACCGCGTCAGTGAATAGGACCACACCCAGCGGCTCGTCCGCGTCTCCAAAGATTTCTATGCGGCCTTGAAGGTCGACCTTCCCCTGTTTGACGTCTTCAGCAATCAACGATCGTATCTCACGCACGGCTTGGCTGCGCGCTGCAGCGAGGTCCGCGTGCACTTGTCCCTCTTCATCGGAGACTTGGCCCCGGCCATTGAATAAGTGAAAATAGAAGCGTGGCACCCCCGCCGAACGCTCGCGTGGCAGCTCCAGTTCGCAAGCTTGCCATTTGGCAAGCTGGGCGTTGCGAGCTTGCCCAATCGGACGTGCTGTGAGGTTGCGAACATCATCGCCAACCCTCTGGCGATGAAGCTCGGACAATTCACCCAGTTCAACGACGTGGACGCTCGCGGCCGGACGAACTGCTGCGCTTCCCCCTTAGAAGCTATGCGCCGCGCCAGACCATCCTTTCGGAAGGTGAGAAAGTCGACGCAACTGACCTCGTGCTCAGCGGCATGGCCGCTCGCATGAAGACGCTTTCAGGCGGCGAGCGACAGCTCATGGCATTTCCGATCCCTGGTAATCTATGTGACGTCGAGGTCTTCGTCCTCGGGGGATGGATCATGACATCGTCGCGATTGCTGACACCAATTGCGTGCTGATCGCGGCGGCCGAAATGGAGCAGCTGCTCACGAAATCCTCCAACCTGACCAACGCCCTCTGGTGCAGCACCACGGCGGATTCCGCGGTCTTGCGAGAACGGATCATCGACCAAGGCCGACGTGACTGGCATGAACGCATCGCTCACAGCCTCTATGAACGTCTTGTGCGCTACCGAGTGGTGGGGGGCACAGAAAGCAATAGTCTGCCCTTCTCGCTCACACAGAACGAGCTTGCCGACGCCACCGGCATGACGCCCGTGCACGTAAATCGCGCGCGGACCGGCTCCGCGCGACTGCGTGTTTCGAGGCGGCCTAACTTCATCTGATCGGCACCGCACTGCAGGACCGCGGCGTGTCGGATCGAGCGGGCGATCTAATCCGCGATCGAGAGTCGCAGGTTCCAAGGGGCAGGCGGCGACGGTAATCAGCCCACGCGCTGATAGCTTACTTCACCGGCATTTATTGATAGCCTATTAACCCAGTTAATTGGTCCCAGATCGCATTCAAGCGCATCGTGCTCCCTCGATGGGAGACATTAATGAGGGCTTTTACCTGTTTCTTCGATGATACGCGCTATACCGTCCCGACCTTAACTGTCTACTTGACGACAGATGCAGCGCGCGCATGTCAGCTTGCCAATCGCGACCTCGAGGCAAATCCTCACTACTCCGGCTTCGAACTCTGTGATGGGCAAAGGCGAGTGTATGCTGAAAGCAAACTCGCTAAGGGAGGCCGGTCGTCCGGACTGCCAGCGTGATGTCACGGTCTCGGCTGCGGGGCGAGGGTGCCAGTTGCATGGCGCCAGTGCTGCAGCGTCTTTCCGCGCTCCAAACTCTCGCGCCAACTGAAGCGGCTACCATTCTTGCTCAGCGCAAGGCGCGTGTTCACGTCGCGGGAGAGTTGCTTTTGAGCGGCGGCTGCGCTCCCCCGAGCTTCCTCGTATGCGGGTGGGCAGCTTATCAGACCACGCTTGCCGACGGCCGTCGCCAGATCCTTCGCCTGCTTATCCCAGGTGATAGTTTCGGCGAATATCCGCACTTGAAGCCTCCAGCATTCGACGTTGTCGCTTTGACCTCGGGGCGGGTCGCGGAAGCCACACCCATATTACAGGCGGCTACTTCGGGTAGGGCCCCTGGCATTGCGCGCGCTCTGGCCCTCGCGGCCCGCCAGCAAGATTTGGAATTGGCTTCAGCGATCACGAGGCTTGGAGCGATGTCGGCCTACGAGCGCCTGGCCGACCTGCTGGTAGAGATCGTAGGCCGCTTGGTGACAGCGGGACTGAGCGACGGCCGCAAATTCCCGCTGCCGATCACGCAGGAAGCGCTCGCTGAGACCCTAGGCCTCAGCATCGTGCATCTAAACCGAACTCTTCAGCAGCTTCGCCGCGAGAAGATCATCGAACTCAAAGCCGGCCAAGCTGTTCTCCTTAAGCCGGAAGCACTGGCGGCGACCGCACGGTGCGAGCCGCGATGGCCCTCGCCCGTTCGAAGCGGCGCGGCGTCGGCCATGCCGAATGCTCCGGAAACTAGTTTCGCGGCCGGATATCTTAACGCTTCACGGTCGACTTGAGGCGGCCCGCCTCGGAACTGCCCGAGCCGGCAGCAGTTTTGTCGCGGCCAGTCAAGAGGAAGCCCCAGATGAAACTTATGCTCATGGTTTCGGCCTCAGCAGCAGCCGCACTCACCCTTCTTGCAGTCTCGAACGCCATAGCTGCCGATCCAATGGCCTCGAAACCAGTGGACGCCGCACAGGACAAGGTCGGCGCAGCTGTCGGGAAAGCGTCGGCCGTGTCGATGGGCTCCCACAGCACGGGCGCTTTCGTCGAGAACGCCGCGCGCAGCGACATGTACGAGATTGAGGCAGGCCAGATCGCGCAGCAGAAGGCGAAGTCAGCCGAGGTGAAGGCTTTCGGTAAGATGATGGTGACCGACCATACTTCTCTCTCTAACCAGATGAAGCCGCTTGTGAAGAAGGCTGGGCTCACGCCCCCGCCGGCGTTGGACAAGCGGCGCCAGGGCTTTATCGACAATTTGAAATCGGCCAGCGCTGCTGACTTCGACAAAGTCTACATCGATCAACAAGTCGCCGCACACGATGAAGCTCTTTCATTGATGAAGGGCTATGCCGAGCACGGCGACAACGCTGATCTAAAAGCTGCTGCCGGCAAGGCTGCGCCGAAAGTCGAAGCGCATCTGAGGCACGCTCGCGCCTTAGGTACGGCGCTCAGCGGCGGCGCCGACGGCGTAAAGCATTAATGCGATCGAAGCGGGCGTCTCGCCTCGCCGCGCTGGAACCATCTCTGGTCAGATGATTGGGGGTGAACCATCACGTAGAGCAGTATGTCCGCTTTCTCGCAGCATACTCCTCATAGCCAGAAGCCAGTCAGTCCGGAGAAGTAGCTTAGTTGCCGTCCACCGGCGGCCTTGGCGGTCCCATCCTCCGGCACCCCCTCATAGCCCCTACTCCCGATGGAGCAGGGGCGTTTTTGAGCCTCACTTTCCGACGTTGCGGATTAGGCGAACTTACCCGCGGGTCAGCAACGCTTCGGCCTGTCACCTGATCCGCCGGCCGACCCTTCGGACCTTCCGAGCAGCGGCGCTCCAGGCATGGGCGGAGGCCGCGGTGGCTGCGTGAACAAGGGGCCGGGGAGGGTGCTTTGTGGCCGGGTCCAGTTAACTTGTCAGCTCCACCGGTGTTTCGCGGTGCGCTCATGGAGTGTATAATTTTAAAAAACAATTGCTGGACGAGCAACGTTCGGCGGGCAATCCTCCGACAATCTCGCAAAAGTTGAATCGCTGTGGGAGGGGAACGACATGGCTGACATCATCGGGACGGCTGGCGACGACAGCCTAGTTGGCACGTCGGCGCACGACAGCATCTCCGGCCTTGGCGGCGACGATAACCTCGGCGGCGGCGACGGCGACGATATCCTGGACGGCGGCGCGGGCGCGGACACGCTGGACGGCGGAAGCGGCACGGACACCGCCTCTTACGCTGGGGCCTCGGCGGGCGTGACGATCGATCTTGCGACGCCGGCCAACAACACCGGCGATGCGACAGGCGACAGCTACAC
>Ga0268264_10000190_pt1 | contig 127747 bp, 125 predicted proteins | sample KBSSwiS32_FD_190357 | JGI IMG/M metagenome (GOLD analysis project Ga0268264, IMG submission 190357) | Switchgrass rhizosphere microbial communities from Kellogg Biological Station, Michigan, USA - KBS Switchgrass S3-2 (SPAdes) (version 2) | ecosystem: Host-associated > Plants > Roots >... | reverse complement strand
AATATGCATAAAGCAAAATAAGACATGGAACGGCTTAGCTTTAAAACGACCCACACGACCTCGAAAATCGCGCAGACCGCTGCCGCCGCCCACATGTCCCTTCATCTTCCAACAATGAGAAAGAACCAGACAGCCGATTTCCACCCGGAACCTTCGTCCCAGGGAGATCGTATCGACGATCCGATAGAGCCGCGAAGCTAAGCCGGAAACCGGCTCCACTCCGTCGGTGAGGGGCGCTTCTATGCCAAGGCCCGCACCCCGTCAAGAGATTTTATGGGCGCGCCAAAAATCCTTTCCGCCCCCGCAAAAGTCCCGGATTCCCGGCGCTGCGCACCATCAATTGTTATTGTCGGTGAGCACCTTGGCGGTCAGCAGCGGCGTGAACAGCTGATTGAGAATCGCGACGAACTTGCTGACCACATTCGCTTGCGCATTGGCGATGTAGATCAGGTCCTTGTCGCGCATCGGGAAATTCTGGGCGATGATGTAGCTTTCGGGCTTCATCAGATTGAGCCGGTAGATCACCGGCGGCTCGCCCGCCGCTACGGCGGCGGCGTCATAGCGGAACAGGAAGACCGACTTGGGATCCGCCTGCAGATCATTGGGCCCGCCAATACGGGCGAGCCCTTCTGCGAGCGACAAGCTGGGGGCGTCGAACGCCACCTGCGACACGCGCGGTGTGGCGCCGAAAGCACTGAAGCTGCGTGGTTCGCGGACGAGCTCGATGCGGTCACCCGGCAGGAGGGTCAAATCGTCCCCGCCACCGGGTCGGATATCCCCCAACCGCATCTCGGCATATTCGCCCCCGCGGGTGAAACGGACCACCGTATCGGCATTGCTTGCCTTGGCGCCGCCCGCCCAGGCGATCGCGTCGAGCAGCCGCTCGCGCGCCGGGGTCAATGGCATGCGTCCGGTACGCGTGACGTCTCCCAGCAGGAAGGCGCTATTGTTCGGGCTGCTCGCCACCGTCACCATGGCCTGGGGGCTTTGCGACTTGCCCCGCAGACCCTCCTCGATCATCCGCTGAACATCATAGGCTGTCGTGCCCGCGACTAGCATGCGGCCGATATAAGGCAGACGGATCGTGCCATCGGCCGCGACCATGACCTGGAAGTTCTGCGCACGCGCGCCCGGCTCGGCGAGCGGGTTGCCGCCGGCCCCGGTCGCGCTCGCCGCTCCAGCGATCGGAGCGGCATTGCCGAACAGGGTCATGCCGACCTCGTAGACGGCGACCTGCAACACGTCGCCGGGCGCGATCCGGTCGACCCGCCCCTCCCGCGCCAGACCAGCGATCTGCCCGATCGGGCGACCAGCCGGCGGCATCGCGATCAGCTTCTGGAACGCCGCGCCGTCAAGGTCGACGACGGTGAACTTCAGAGGCGAAGCGGGCTGGCGCGCCGCACCGAGCACTTGCCTTCCCGTCGGCCCGCTCGACGGCAGTGACGCGCATCCAGACAAGAGAACCGCGAGCATAGCGACGGCTCCGCTCGAACGGAGGCGGCAAGTGGGACTGGTCGACATGAAAGACCCTTTATCGAAAATCGCGGCAAATCTATGACTGGTGGCGACGAAGAGCGCGTGGCCCATGGCGTCGTCAAGCCTAATTCCGTGGGGTGACAAGAGATCGGCGCGGCGAGACCTCAGGCGGCCCGCATCTGGAGCCCATGATGGACCTCGCAGGCTTCGGCCACGCTGTCATAGAAGGTGAGGTTGCCCGCATAGAGGACGGCGCCGCGTTCGCAATAATGCTGAAGCATGTGCGGATCGTGCGACACCATCACCAAGGTGCCGGTATCGCGTCGCTTCATCAGTTCCTCATGCGACCGCTTGCGGAAGCGCTCGTCCCCGGCGCCCGTGACCTCGTCGACCAGATAGCAATCGAAATTGATCGCCAGCGAAGTGCCGAATGCGAGACGCCCGTTCATACCGGAAGAATAGGTGCGAACAGGTTGATGAAGATAGGGACCGAGCTGGGCGAAGTCCTCGACGAAATCGAGGATTTCCTGTTCCGGCTGCCGATAGATGCGGGCGATGAACCGGACATTGTCCGCCCCCGTCATGGTCGGCTGAAAGCAGCTGCTGAGGCCGATGGGCCAGCTCGTCGTCATTTCGCGGCGAATACGCCCCGAGCTCGGCTGCTCGACGCCGGCGATCAGGCGCATCAGGGTCGTCTTGCCTGCGCCGTTCGCACCGCAGATGCCGATGCTTTCACCGCGTTTGATCGTGAAGCTGAGATTGCTGAAAACCTGCTTCTCGAACTTCCGGATATGATAGGATTTCGACACATCTTCGAAGTGGATCATCAAACGGCGTCCTCGCGTCTCACCGGCCGCCCTTATCGAGCGGCGACAAAAAGCTGGACGCTAATCGTCCATGCTGCAATGGCGGCCAATATAGACAATGGCCGGCCGAACGCAAAACCAGCCCGTCGCGATCGACGCCCGCATGCTGGGCCGCGAAGCCACCGGCGTGGCGACCTACGCGCGCGCGCTGGAGGCGGCCCTGCGGCTGGCCCAGGCCGATCTCACGCGGATCAGCGACCCAAGCTGCTCCCGACCAATGGGTCCCGCGACCCATCCCGAACGCTGGCTGCGTTGGATTTCAGCCCTGGTCGACCGACCGCGCCGGCTGCGCCGCGATGGTGACGCGCTGGGCGCGCCCGACATCTTCCGGCTGGCGCAGGTTCATTTCGACCGGCATGGAACGTTGCTGCGATTGCGGTCGGTGGAGCCAGCCGGCATCGTGTTCTGGACCTATCCTCTGCCAATCCGGATCGAAGGATGGACGAACATCTATACCGTTCACGACGCAATTCCGCTCACTCATCCCGCGCTAAGCGAGATTGAGCCGGGCCGCCATCGGCGTCTGCTCGACGCGTTGGCCGCCAGCGCGCAGCGGCTGCTCACCGTATCCGAAGCCGCCCGAGCCGACATCATCGCCGCGCTGGGCTGCGGTCCTGACTTGATCCGCAGTTGCCCGCCGGGGCTGGCTGTTGCCGGCGTCAGCGGGCGGCCCGATGGTCGGTTCGCGCCTGGCGGGTACCTGCTCTTCGTCGGCAGCATCGAACCGCGCAAGAATCTGCTGCGCCTCGTGGAGGCTCATCGGCGGAGCGGCGTTTCGATGCCGCTTGTCCTCGTCGGTCCGAATGGCTGGCGCTCCTCCGATATCGTGCCGCTTCTTGAGGCGGCCCCACGGGTCGTCAGACTGCCTTATGCCGATCGACAGGCGGTCGTCGACCTGATGGCCCATGCGCGCGCGCTGCTCCTTCCATCGATCGTCGAAGGCTTCGGCCTGCCGATCGTCGAGGCCATGCAGCTGGGGACGCCGGTGCTGACCTCGCGTGGCGGCGCCACACAGGAGGTGGGAGGAGACGCGGTGTTGCTCGCCGACGCCGAATCGGCCGATGACCTCGCCGCCCAGATCAGGCGCCTGGCCACGGACGATGAACTGGCGGCTCGACTGCGCAACCTCGGACGCGACCGCGCATCGGCTTATACGCCCGAAGCTTTCGCCGACCGCCTTAAGGCGATACAGGGCGAGCTTCTCACCTCTCCAATCCGATGATCGAGCTCTCCCCTCAATGACCAAGCTCACCATCGGTATTGACGGTTATAATCTCGCCATGCCGCGCGGTACCGGTGTCGCGACCTATGGGTTCGCGCTTGCTCGCTCGGTCACCGAGCTCGGCCATGAAACTATCGGTGTCTTCGGAATTGATGTCGGCGATCGCGCCGCTACGCGCGAACTGATGTTTTTCGATCGCTTTGGCAAGGACCGGCCCGCCGAGACGCACCGTCGGCACAAGCGTCGGCGGCGCGTCCAATGGCTGCGATCCTTCGTACCGGCACACGCACTCGAGGTGCCGCTAACGTCTGCGGTCGAGAAGCAAGCATTGGCGGACAAGCTCCCCGCCTTCGATCGAATCGTCAGCGCGCCCGACCTGTTCGAGATCGCCGAGCAACGGCTGCGCACATTCGGTACCTTCCAGACGCTGCGTGTCGCCGACCCGCCCGACATCATGCACTGGACCTACCCGGTTCCCGTGCGTCTGGAAGGCGCGAAAAATGTCTACACGCTGCACGATCTGGTGCCGCTAAAGCTTCCCTACACGACGCTCGACGCCAAGGGCGCCTACCGCCGGCTGATCGAGCTGTGCCTGGCGCAGGGCGATCATATCTGCACCGTGTCGGAGGCGAGCCGACGCGACATATTGGAGCTGTTCCCGGCGACCCCCGCCGAAAAGATCACGAACAGCTACCAGACCGCACCGATACCCCAGGCGCTGCTCGACCGCGACCCGGGCGAGGATGCGCATGTCGTCGCCGGCATGTTCGGGCTGGTGCGGGGCGGCTACTTCCTGTTCTTCGGCGCGCTCGATCCGAAGAAGAACCTGCCCCGCCTGGTCGAGGCCTATCTGATCTCGCGGGTGCAAACACCTCTTGTCATCGTTGGCGCGCGCAATTGGAACACCGAAGACGAGAACCGGCTTTTCGGGGATGGCGCCTGGAGGGGCGCGGCCAACATCATTCGGCTCGACTACCAGCCACGCGAACTGCTGCTGCGGCTGGCCCGTGGCGCAAAGGCGGTGCTATTTCCCTCACTCTATGAGGGTTTCGGCCTCCCTGCCGCCGAGGCGGTCCGGCTCGGCACGCCGGTGATCGCCTCGAACAGCAGCTCGCTACCCGAAGTCGTGGGCGGCGCCGGGCTTATGGTCGATCCCTATGATACCGAGGCGATCGCCGCCGCTATCCGCGCGATCGACGGGGACCCGACGCTGTCGGCGCGATTGTCGGCGGCAGCGCCGGCACAGTCGGCGAAGTTCAGTGACGAGCGGTATCGCGAGCGGCTCGCAGCGATGTACGAACGCGTGATGCGGAGCTGATCATGACCAGGAGAGCGCTGGCGGCGATACTCTCCCTGCCCCTCGCCGGCGGCGCCCATGCCGAGCTGCGCGACTATTGCCCCGATCGTCCGGGCATCGGTTCGCCGAGCTGCACGATCGATCGCGGCCATGTCTCGGCCGAGGTCGGCATCGCCGGCTGGACGCTCGACAAGACGGCTGGAGCACGCGGCGATGCGCTGATTCTGGGTGACATGCTTGCCCGCTTCGGCATCGGCGACGCCACCGAATTAAGGCTCGGCTGGACCGGTTATGGCCGCCAGCGTGATCGCGATGCGACGGGCGCGACGCGCCGGCAACACCGGGTCGGCGACGTGACGCTGGCGCTTCGGCAGAACCTGCGCAATCCCGACGGCTCGGGGCTGTCCTTCGCAGTCACTCCATTCGTTACCCTGCCGATCGGCCGGCAGCCGGTCGGCGCCGGCGATTGGGGCGCGGGTTTGACCGGTGCGGTCTCGCTGGAACTTAACGACAGGCTCGCGCTTGCCTTCACTCCAGAGGCCGATGCCGCGGTCGATGAGGACGGCCGTGGCCGCCATTTGGCTTACAGCCTGGTCGAGGGGATCAACGCGAAGCTCAACGATGGGTTGGCCATGACGATCGAGCATCAGATCAGCCGTGACCGCGATCCAGCCGGGCATAAGACGATGCAACTCGCCGGCCTTTCGTTCGGCTGGATGAGGGGCGAACGGCTTCAACTCGACATGGGCGCCAATGCCGGGCTCAACCACCACAGCCCCGATATCGAGCTCTATTTGGGCATTTCCCGCCGTTTCTAAGCGGCCGGCCACCGCTGCCGCGCGGCACGGCCATGGTCGTGGAGCGCCTGCAGCTCGGCGAGCAAGGGCTCGAGACGATCGAGCGGCCAGGCGTTGGGACCATCGGACAGCGCCGCGGCTGGATCGGGATGGGTTTCAATGAACAGCCCGGCCACTCCAACCGCGACCGCGCCGCGCGCCAGGACGGGAACGAATTCGCGCTGGCCGCCCGAGCTCGATCCCTGCCCGCCCGGCAACTGCACCGAGTGAGTCGCGTCGAATATGATCGGGCAGCCGGTCTCGCGCATGATCGCGAGACCGCGAAGATCGGTGACGAGATTATTATAGCCAAAGGACGTGCCGCGCTCGGTAACGAGGATCGCGGGGGACTGCCCCGCCGCTTGCGCCGCCGCCCGTGCCTTGGCGACGACATGGGTCATGTCGCCAGGCGCCATGAACTGCGCCTTTTTGATGTTGGCCGGCTTGCCGCAGGCGCCGACCGCCTCGATGAGATCGGTCTGGCGGGCGAGAAAGGCGGGCGTCTGGACGACGTCGACCACCTGCGCCGCGGCATGGACCTGTTCGGGATCATGGACGTCGGTCAGCACCGGCAGGCCGGTCGCATCGCGCACCTTCTCCAGGATGCGCAGGCCTGCCTCGGGCCCGGGACCGCGGAACGATGCATTGGAACTGCGATTGGCCTTGTCGAACGAGCTTTTGAAGATCACCAACAGCCCGAGCCGGTCGGCGATCGCGCGTAGCTGCTCGGCTACCTCCAAGACCAAGGCCTCCGACTCGATCACGCACGGCCCGGCGATCACGAACAGAGGTTCGTCGAGCCCGACCCTGCGCCCCAGCAATTCCATCATCGCGCTTCTAGATCAGCTGCGCACAACGGCATAGCCCGGTTCGAGCAGCGGCTCGGATTCGAGCAATGGACCTTCCTCGAAGCGGCGATAATCGGCGGGAGAAACGAAGAAGCCACGGCGGACCAGCCATTCACCGACATCCGCGCGAGCCGTGAGCCATGCAACACCCGGCGCAAGCAGCAGCCCGATCGCAACCGGCAGCGACCAGATGGTGCCGTCGACCCCGACCGCGATCGCCCCCATGAGCAGGGCACCCAGCCCGACATGGCAGCGATAGAAATGCGCGACCTCCGCAAAGGCGAGACCCTCCGCCGCGCGCCGCTGCGGCATCCAGCCGCTGCGGCGGCCGCGCAATATCCCGATGATCGCCATAGTTTGGGTCAGCATGACGACCGGCGCAGTGATGATCGAGGTAATGATCTCGAGCGGAAAGGTACGAAGCACACAACGCCACCCGCCGAGCTCGCGCAATAGCGCTCGATCCTGCGACAGCGCGAGCAGCGCGACCAGTTTCGGCCCGAACAGCATCAGCGCCGTGAGGCTGAGCAGCCAGGCCGAGGGCAGCAAGACCAGGCCAGCAAAGTCGGCACGAAGCTGTTCGAAGGTGGCGGCGCCCAGCAGCAGAAGCCAGAGCGGGGACGTCAGATAAGCCGAAGCGCCCATCAACAGTTGGAGGCGGCTGATCCAATGGAATCCGGCCGCATCGAGCAGGCGGAGATGCTGGAGATTGCCCTGGCACCAGCGGCGGTCGCGGACCGCATGATCGATCAACGTCGGCGGAAATTCCTCATAAGAACCGCTCGGCAGCGTCACCATGTGGACCGCCCAGCCGCGCCGCCGCAACAGTGCCGCCTCGACCATATCGTGGCTCATGATGTGGCCACCGAGAAGCCGGTCCTCGGGGAGAGCTGGCAGGCCACAGCTTTCGGCGAAGGCGCGAACCCGTATGATCGCATTATGGCCCCAGAAGGTCGCTTCGGTGCCCGACCACCAGCGCAAACCTGCGGATGCGACCGGCCCGTAGACCGATGACGCGAACTGATGCCAGCGCGCAAATATCGTCCGCCCGTTGATCAGTTGCGGCACCGTCTGCAGCAAGCCGATATTTGGCCGCGCTTCGATCGCTGTCGCGAGCCGAACCATGGCTCCGCCGCTCATCAGGCTGTCGGCGTCGAGCACGATCATATGATCGTAACCGCCGCCGAATCTCCGAACCCACTCGGCGATATTGCCCGGCTTGCGCGCCGTGTTGCGCTCGCGTCGGCGGTAGTAGACGCGCGACCGGCTTCGTTCGCGCAAACGGCGGAAGGCGACATATTCCTTGTCGAAGGCTTGCTCGTCGGAGTCGCTCAGGACGAAGAAGTCAAAATGCCTGGCGGCCCCGACCTTGTCGACGGACCCGGTCATCCAGCCAAGTCGGCGGAATACCGCCCCCACATCCTCGTTATAGATCGGCATCAGCACGGCCGTGCGCCCTTGCGGCATCGCCGCCACTTCCCGGCTCGGCAGATCGACCGGTCCGCGACCCAGCAGCACCAAGAGCCCGGCCACCGCGCTCAGGAAACCGAAGGCAATCCAGGCGAACAGCCCAAAGAAGAGTAGCGCAAAGCCGGCATCGATCCAGTCGATGCCGTCCGAACGCAGCGGTGTGAACATCTCCTGCACAGCCAGCAAGCCGAATAGGAAACTGCCTGCGATCAGGAAAAGCCGACGCTGGAATAGCGGCCCGACATGGCCGACCGGACCGGCCGGCGGACAGTTGGGCGCGCGGGACAGGTCCTGGACCGGCATGGTCAGCGGCGCCTCGCACGGAAGGTCGTCCTCGGCCGGGCTGTCGCGGCGCGGCGAAGAGCCATCGCTTATACCGTCATGTGTCCGATACAAAACTCACACTCGCTTCTGTGGTTTGACGTGATGACATGCTCAGCGGGCGAGATTCGCCTTTTGCGCCAGAACGCCCCGGCGGCCCGGCGAGTGCCTGTCTGTTTCGCATTGCACAAACGCACCAGGGCGTCGTTGGAGCCGGTTAGCCCGCGAATCGCGGATATTGCGTCCATCATGGGGATATCTGCTGAATCAGGGTTTCGCTGAGGCCCTCGCCGTTGCGTCGAAGAGTGGCCCGGATGTTGCTCGGCTTGCCGCTGCGGGCGATATCGACGATCACTCGCCAGCGGCTCGGTTGACCGACAACAGGATAGGCGCTGACCGAGAGCAGCCTGCCTTCGTCGATGGTGACCTCCGGCTCCACGCCCGAATCTCGGCCCAGGCCGTTCAACGCGGGCCCTTCGAAATCCGCCACCATCCTGCGGGCACCCGCGATCGGCTCGTGGCCCGGACGGCCGGCCGTTCCCATCCAGCGCGCGATGACGCTGGCAAGCGGTGTCGAGGATGGTTCCCCGCCGATCCAGCGCAGCCTATAGTCGAAAGCGAAACTACTGCCCTCCTTCGCGGGCTGCGCGGGCGTCCAGAATGCGACGATATTGTCGTCGGTCTCGCGCTCGGTGGGAATTTCGTACAGCATAACCGCGCCGGGCCCCCAATCCCCCTTGGGATCGACCCACAGGTTCGGCCGCCTTTCGTAGAACACGCCATCGTCCTGATAATGATCGAAACTCCGATCGCGCTGGAGCAGGCCGAAGGCGCTCGCTCCGGCCGGATCGCCAAAGGCATTGATCGTCGGGCGCTGCGGATTGGCCAGCGGGCGCCAGATCCGTTCCCCAGCACGGTTGTTGATCAGCAGGCCATCCGAATCGTGGATCTCCGGTCGCCAGTCGGCGCGCTTGTTCGGATTGCCCTCATCATACCAGAACATCGAAGTGAGCGGCGCAATGCCGAGCCGGGCGACGTCCCGACGCAGCCAGATCACCATCGATACGTCTTGAACGACGCCTTGCTTGCCGCCGTTCGAGGTCACGAACCGATAGGCACCGGTCACGCTCGGCCCCTCTAGCAACGCGTAGATGGTGAGACCAGCGCCCGTCCGCTCGAGCCAAAAGCTGGTGAAAACAGGAAATTCCTCGCGGCCGTCGATGCCCGTGTCGATGGCCAGGCCCCGCGCCGACAGCCCATATTGGTCGAGCGCGCCGGCCGAGCGGAAATAGGAGGCGCCGAGAAAGGCGAGCCAGTCGCCCTTCCCTCCTTTGTTCATGACCCTGAAACCGGCGATGCCGGGGACGATCTGGGGCTCTGGTCCTTCGCCCGGGCGGACCGCAAACATCTCTTCGCTATGCTCGATCTGCCGTGCGCGGCCCTGCTCGACGATCGCGATCCGCACCGGCACGGGTGAGGGCCGCAGGATCGGGAAAAGGCGCACCGCATAGCCATCGTCGGCGAACAGCGAGTCCTCGGCCCGGAAGCTGATCCGGTTGGCGGCATCGTAATCGAGCGAATGCGCTCGCGGATCGGCCTGCGGCAAAGCGCGCGGCTTGCTCCGCGCAAGCGCGGCGGCATGGCCCTTGAGCCAATCCCAGGAGAAGGGCTGCCCAGCCGCGGTCTTCGGCGGCCGGGCCAAAGCGGTCGCACCGGCACCGGACGCCAGCAGAAGGCCAAGGATCGCCAAGCTTTCCCGTCTGTCGATCATGCCTGCCCGTTAAAATTTCCTGCAGCCGCGGTCCAGCGAACTGGCGACGCGGAAAGGCCAGTATAGCGAGCGAAGCTGAACCACAGCTGTAGACTGGTTGGAGCCGTGCCGACGGGTTTTTTCGGTTGCGCGCGATTTCAACCCCCTGAATCGACCGAAATGGCGGAAATCCCACGATTTCTGTTGCGGCAATGCAACACTGACCGACACTGATCGTTGCGCCGTCGGATTGACGTTGCGACATCCGACGGCTGCCCCTACCGCGGCGCCACTGCGCACGAGAAAGCGCAGAATATAGGGAGTTTTCATGAAGAAAGTTGCTTTTGCGGCTGCTGTTGCGGCCTGCCTTGCCACGCCTGCGTTCGCCGAGGACAATGCCGACGCGACCTTCACCGGTTTCCGCGTCGAGGCGATCGTCGGCTATGACAATATCGGCATCTCGGGCATCAAGAATCCCGATGGCGTGGTGTACGGCATCGGCGCCGGCTATGACTTCGCCGCCGGCGGTGTGGTGCTGGGCGTCGAGGCCGAGGCCTCGGACTCGACCGCCAAGGTCAAGCTGGTCGGGCCAGACCTCGTCGCCGCCCGCGATCTCTATGCCGGCGGCCGGATCGGCACCGTGGTCGGCAACGGCCTGCTCTATGGCAAGGTCGGCTACACCAATGCCCGCACCAAGGTGAAGGGCCTCGGCGGCGCCAATGGCGACGGCGTCCGCGCCGGCGTCGGCTATGAACTGCCCTTCGGCAGCCAGACTTTCGCCAAGGTCGAATATCGCTATTCGAACTATGAGGCGGGCATCAGCCGCAATCAGGTCGTCGCGGGCTTCGGCGTTCGCTTCTGATGGGAATGTGGGCCCGGTCATGCCGGGCCCCAAACTCGCACCGCGCCTTCGGAGCGCGGGTGCGGTATTTGCAACGACGAAGAACCAGAACGCAACTGACATTCGCGCGAAAAAGGCGGATTCATGCTGCATTGCGAAACGAGGAGCGTTCGATGCGCATCCAAGTTTTATCTGTGCTGTATTCGTTGCTAAGCTTTACAGTTGCTGCCCCTGCACGGTCAGCATCCGTCCTGCTTGAGCTTTCGTCCCCCGGCCTTGCGCGAGAGTGGCCCGCGCCGAACAACAACAATCCGGCGAATACCACGCCCCGCTTCGCGGCCTTTTTGCCGGCCCCGACCGGCCTCCCTTCTCCTCCGTCGACCATCGAAGACCTGTCATTTGCCGACAGCAGCCTGGACGATGCGTTGCTCACCGCCCGGCCCATGTCCGACATAACCCAGACCCTGTCGGGGTTTCCCCATGAAGATTCATCGCCGTCGGCACCCGTTCCCCCCGAGATCTCGACCTGGGCGATGATGATGCTCGGCCTAGGGCTCATCGGCCAGGCCGCACGCGGACGCAGCAATCGCCGGCTGCAGCGGTTGCTGCCGAATCAGGCGAGACGGGCCTAAGCGACCTCATCCCAGCGCCTCGCTCGCCTCCAGCCATTCGGCCTCGACGGCCTCGAGTTCGCCCTCGACCTCGGCGCGCAGCTTCATCAGATCGGTCATCGTGCGCCCGGCGTCGCCCGGCGCCGCGTTCTTCGGGTCGAACATGGCGCGATCGATTTCGGAGCGGCGAGCGGTCAGTTTGGCAATCCGGCCCTCCATGGTGCTGATCGCCTTCCGTAGCGCCTGACTCTTCTCGCGCGCCTGCGCCGCCGCCTTGCGATCATCCTTCCGATTGGCGATTCGCGGCGCCGCCTCCGCCGACGGCCGAGGCTGGTTCCGGCCGAGAATCAGATCGGTGTAGTCGTCGAGGCTCCCGGCGAACTCCCGGGCGGTACCGCCATCGACAAGCACCAGCCGGTCGGCGGCGAGCTCGATCATGTGCCGATCATGGCTGACGACGACCACGCAGCCCTCGAAGTCATTGAGCGCCTGGACCAGCGCCTCGCGCGCATCGACGTCGAGATGGTTGGTCGGCTCGTCGAGGATCAGCATGTGCGGCGCATCGCGGGTGATCAGCGCGAGCGCGAGCCGCGCGCGCTCGCCGCCCGACAGCTTGCCCACCTTCGTGGTCGCCTTGTCGCCCGAAAAGCCGAAGCGTCCGAGTTGGGCGCGGACCGCGGAAGGCGTCATCCCCCGCATGAGCCGGGTCATATGCTCGAGCGGCGTATCGTCGCGGTCGAGCTCCTCGACCTGATATTGGGTGAAATAGCCGACCCGCATCCGGGCGGTCGCCGCCATGCCGCCCTCCATCGGCCGCAACTGCGCGGCGAGCAGACGGGCGAGCGTGGTCTTGCCGTTGCCGTTGCGGCCGAGCAGCGCGATGCGGTCGTCGGGATCGAGGCGCAGGTTCAGGCGCTGCAGGATCGGCCGGCCCTCCTCATAGCCGGCGGCGGCCATGTCGAGCGTGACCAGCGGCGGCTTCAACGCGTCGGTCGGCGAAGGGAAGTCGAAGGACAGGGTCGGGTCCTCGGCCAGCGCGGCGATCGGCTGCATCTTCGCCAGCGCCTTGGCGCGCGACTGCGCCTGCTTGGCCGTCGAAGCACGGGCGCTGTTGCGTGCGATATAGTCCTGCAGCTTGGCGCGCTGGGCGTCTTGCTGCGCCCTCGCGGCGGCAAGCTGCGCCGCTCGCTCGGCGCGCTGACGCTCGAAGCTGTCGTAGCCGCCGGTATAGAGCGTGGTCTTGCCGCCTTCGAGATGCAGGATGTGATCGACGACATTGTTGAGCAGATCGCGTTCATGGCTGATCACGACCATCATCGCCGGGTAGCTCTTCAGGAAATTCTCGAGCCAGAGCGTCGCTTCGAGATCGAGATGGTTCGAGGGCTCGTCGAGCAGCAGCAGATCGGGTTCGGAGAAGAGCAGCGCCGCGAGCGCGACGCGCATCTTCCATCCGCCCGAATAGCTGTCGAGCGGACGGCGCTGCATCTCCTCGTCGAAGCCGAGGCCGACGAGAATGCGCGCGGCACGGGCGGGTGCGGCATGCGCGTCGATCGCGTTCAGCCGCTCGTGAAGCTCCCCCAGGCGATCGGGATCATGGCAATGCTCGGCTTCATCGAGCAGCGTTGCGCGCTCGGTGTCGGCGGCGAGCACCGTATCGATCGGCATCGAGCTGCCGCTCGGCGCTTCCTGCGCGATATAGCCGATGCGCAGGCCGCGCGGCTTGTCGAGCTCGCCGTCATCGGCCTCGAGGCTGCCGATCATGACCTTCATCAGCGTCGATTTGCCCGCGCCATTCCGCCCGATCAGGCCCACGCGCGCCTTCGGGGGCAGCGCGGCCGAGGCGCGATCGAGGATCGTACGCCCGCCGAGACGGACGGTGAGATTCGAGAAATTGAGCATGGGCGCGCCGATAGCAGCGCTTTGGCGTCATATCCATGCTTGAAGCCACAAGGGCCCTGCACCATTAGTCGTCCGCGATTCCGATTGAAGCGAGAGGCCCGATGTCCGATCTTTATCCCGTCCCCGCCGAATGGGCCGCCAGGGCCAAGGTGACCGAGGAAAGCTATCATCGGCTCTACGCGCGGTCGCTCGACGACGCGCACGCCTTCTGGCTCGACCAGGCGAAGCGGCTCGACTGGGCCCGCTTTCCGACGAGGACCAACGAAAGCAGCTTCGACGAGGCCGATTTCCAGGTGAAATGGTTCGCCGACGGCGAGCTCAACGTGTCGGCCAACTGCCTCGACCGGCATCTGGCCGAGCGTGGCGACCAGGTGGCGATCATCTGGGAACCCGATGTACCGAGCGAGGAGCCGCGGCGCTTCACCTATGCGCAGGTCCATGCCGAGGTCTGCCGCTTCGCGAACGTCCTGAAGGCGCAGGGGGTGAAGAAGGGCGACCGCGTCACCGTCTATCTGCCGATGATCCCCGAGGCGGCGTTCGCGCTGCTCGCCTGCGCGCGGATCGGCGCAATCCATTCGGTCGTGTTCGGCGGCTTTTCGCCCGACGCGCTCGCCGGCCGCATCCAGGATTGCGACAGCTCGATCGTCATCACCGCCGATTGCGGGCGGCGCGGCGGCAAGGTCGTGCCACTCAAGGTCAATGTCGATGCCGCCGCGAGGATCGCGCCGAGCCTCAAGACCGTGCTGGTCATCAAGGCGACCGGCAACGAGGTGACGATGCAGGACGGCCGCGACGTCTGGTATCATGACGCGGCGGCGAACGTCTCCGCCGACTGTCCGGCCGAGCCGATGAACGCCGAGGACCCGCTGTTCATCCTCTACACGAGCGGATCGACGGGCAAGCCGAAGGGCGTGCTCCACAGCACCGGCGGCTATCTGCTCTGGGCGAGCCTGACCCATGAGATCTGCTTCGACTACCGCCCCGGCCAGATCTATTGGTGCGCCGCCGATATCGGCTGGGTCACCGGGCACAGTTATATCGTCTATGGTCCGCTCGCCAATGGCGCGACGACGCTGATGTATGAAGGCGTGCCGAGCTGGCCCGATGCGAGCCGCATCTGGCAGGTCGTCGATCGCCACCAGGTCGAGATCGTCTTCACCGCGCCGACCGCGCTGCGCGCGCTGATGAAGGATGGCGACGACTATGTGAGGAAGACGTCGCGCGCCTCGCTCAAGCTGCTCGGCACGGTCGGCGAGCCGATCAATCCCGAGGCATGGCGCTGGTATCACGACGTGGTCGGCGAAGGCCGCTGCCCGATCATCGACACCTGGTGGCAGACCGAGACAGGCGCGGCGATGATCGCGCCACTGCCCGGCGCCACCGCGCTCAAGCCGGGATCGGCGACGCGACCGCTGTTCGGCGTGGTGCCCCAGCTCGTCGATGGCGAGGGCAAGCTGCTCGACGGGGCGACCGAGGGCAATCTGTGCATCGCCCAGAGCTGGCCGGGGCAGATGCGCACCGTCTGGGGCGACCATGCCCGCTTCTTCCAGACCTATTTCTCGACCTATCCGGGCAGATATTTCACCGGCGACGGGTGCCGCCGCGACGCCGACGGCTATTACTGGATCACCGGCCGGGTCGACGACGTGATCAACGTCTCGGGCCACCGCATGGGCACCGCCGAGGTGGAGAGCGCGCTGGTCCTCCACGCCAAGGTCGCCGAGGCGGCGGTGGTGGGCTTCCCGCACGACATCAAGGGCCAGGGCATCTACGCCTATGTCACGCTCAACGCCGGCGAGGCGACGAGCGAGGAGCTGCGCAGGGAGCTGCGCGACTGGGTCCGCACCGAGATCGGCCCGATCGCGACCCCGGACGCGATCCAGTTCGCCCCCGGCCTGCCGAAGACCCGATCGGGCAAGATCATGCGACGGATATTGCGGAAGATCGCCGAGGGGGACGTGAGTTCGCTGGGCGACACGTCGACGCTCGCCGATCCGGCGGTGGTCGACGATCTGGTGGCGAACCGGGTGAAGGCGGCGGCTTAGCGGCTGGGGCCTACCCTCCGTGGTCACCCCGGGCTCGACCCGGGGTCCCGCTACCTTCGCTACTTCGAGAAAGAAGCGGGACCCCGGATCAAGTCCGGGGTGACAGGTTAAAAGGCTGGTCCGCCCCGCTCGATCGCCCGCAGTTCGCGGACGATCTCCGCATATTCGGCCGAGCGGGCGCCGTGCTTCCATGCATTGCGGTTGCCGCGCGGCGCGCCGCTGCCCTTGCCGCCATGCATCCGGCAGCGCGCGGCGCCGCCGACCGCCGGCGAGCGGCACGGCGCACCGGCCCGCGTCCGCGCGCCGCAGCGGGGGGCGTTGGCGAGAATTTCCGGCTGCGGACCGCCGCCAGCGGTCCGCCGATCGCCTTCCTCCAAGGCTGTGAACTGCCCCCGGCATTCCGCTGATCGCCTCCGATGCGGTTGCATGGGGTTGTTCGGCTGTTTTTTTGCATTTTGCATGATGTCCCTCCACAAACATCGTTTCGACCGGCGCTTCCGCGTCACCCCGCCGCGCCCGTTGGAGCTTCCGAATTTCGGCGATGGTGGCGCGGCAGCGCGATTGCGCGCGGAGCGCCAGCCGGGCATAGCGCGCCGAAGCGGCAGGCCAGTCGGCAATGGATCGGCTCGCCAGCCCAGCCAGCTTCGAGAATATCGCATCGAGGGCCAATGCGCGTGCGATCAGCGCTTCGCAGGCAAGCGCCGCATCCGGCACATCCGGCACATCCGGCACATCCGCAGAACCGGTTGCGTGCCCGATTGCCTCGCCTTTCGTCCTTCGAAAGGGCGGCTCCACCGATCCGATCATCCTTATCGTCCCGGCCGATATTAGAACATAACAAGAACATGTCAAGGCCGGCGGCCTTGCCAGCCATTTTGTGTGACGCGGATGTTGGGCTGGCGTCGGCGGCCGGCTATAGCGAGCGGGTGAAGCCGAAGATTCTGACGACGATCATCGATTACACGCCGCGAGCGTTCGCGGCGGACGCTGTCGCAGGGGTGACAGTCGCGCTGGTCGCGCTGCCGCTCAGTATCGCGATCGCAATCGCATCGGGCGTACCGCCGGCGGCGGGCATCGTCACCGCTATCGTCGCGGGTTTCCTGATTTCGGCGCTCGGGGGCAGCCGCGTCCAGATCGGCGGTCCGACCGGCGCCTTCATTGTCGTGGTTTACGGCATCGTCCATGACCATGGCCAACAGGGTCTGATCGTCGCGACGCTGATGGCGGGCATCATCCTGCTTTTGGCGGGACTTGTCGGGGCGGGCCGGCTGATCCGCCATGTGCCGGAGCCGGTGATCGAGGGCTTCACGATCGGCATCGCGCTTGTCATCGCAGTCAGCCAGATCAAGGATCTGGCGGGGATGTCCGGCCCGCCGCTGCCGGCAGATTTCATTCCGAAGGTCGCCGGACTCTGGGCGATGCGCGACACGATCAACCCGGCAGCGCTGGCGCTGGGCGTAGGCTGCGTCGCGGCGATCCTCATCCTGCGCCGCATCGCGCCGCGCGTGCCGTGGGCGGTCGTCGTGGTCGCGCTGGCCAGTCTTGCCGCGATAGCCTTGCCGCTATCGATCCTGACCGTCGAGGCACGCTATGGTGCGTTGCCGCAGGGGCTCGCTATGCCCACCATGCCCGATGTCGACCCCGGTCAGCTGATCGCCCTGCTGCCCGCCGCGCTGACCATCGCCTTCCTGGCGGGCATCGAATCGCTTCTCTCGGCGATCGTCGCCGATCGCATGATCGGTGGATCATATCGGCCGGGGGCGGAGCTTCTCGCGCAAGGCGCCGCCAATATCGCGTCGCCGTTGTTCGGCGGTTTGCCGGCGACGGGCGCCATTGCACGCACCGCGACCAATGTCGGGGCGGGTGGTCGCACACCGGTCGCGGGCATGATCCATGCGGTCGTGATGCTGGTCGCGTTAATCGTCGCCGCGCCGCTCGCGGGCGCGCTCGCCTTGCCCGCGCTGGCGGGGTTGCTGATCGTGACCGCATGGGTGATGAGCGAGCCGCACCGCTGGCCCGAACGGCTGCGCCTGCCCAAGGCCGATCTTGCCGTGCTCGGGCTGACGGCGGCGCTCACGGTGTTCGCCGATCTTACGATCGCAATCGCCACCGGCACGATCATCGGCCTCGCGGTCAGGCTCGCGCGCAGCAAAAGCGAGCCGCCGAACTGGCATGTGCCGGGGGCGTAGCGCGGGCGGCTTGGGCAAGCGGCGAGAGCTGCGTCATCTCACTGGCCACTCAAGATTAATGCCGATTCCCGTAGAGATTATTAGGACGACCAACGAACAAAGCAGGCCTGCAGAGGGCATGATCAGACGACGAGCGCTCAGCTGACCAACGTTCGAAAGTGATGATCTAGAAATTCCACGCACTTGAGTGGGCGAAGAATGGCGTCCTTGTATGGTCGATAATTTTCCCGGAAAAAGAAGCTCAATTGGCCCTTAACCGCCTCTTCGTCCGAAGGAGATAGCCCTACAGATGTACCGAGAACTGAGGCAGCGTCGGGCGTGATCATTCTCTGCAGTAGCTCAATATTCTGATTGTGATAGCCGAAACCGAGGAAGACTATCCGCTGAGCGGTACTGAGTATTAATCGCATCTCTGCCAGATCGTCCGCGTCATCAATTTGCTCGGTGAAGGTCCGGAGACTCTGAGCGACGGTGGGCAGAGCGGCTGCATCCTCGTCTCCGAACTCGACACCTCCCGTCGGACCTTCCCAAGGTAAAGGCCCCAGGCTGCCATAGGGATAATATATGCGAAGCTTTCGTGTGAGCGAACGCGCTTCTTCGTCGGAAAGACCGAACTGTGAACTGAGCCCGAAGGGCATGAACCGGCGAATGGTTCGATCGTAATTGAAGCTGACGACACTAACCTTGTCGAAGATATCTTCAAGCTCGCTGCGCTTTTTATCCTGCACAAGGAGTTGGAGGAAGGGGCCCAACCACGTTGCGCGGAGCGATACTAGCGGGACCGCGTCGCGCCGACTCGTATCAATGCGTAAGAAGCTGCTGTTCTCAGCAATCAGTAGCCGGCGAGCGATTGCCAGTTTCGCGCATGCCGGTACCGCCAGTTCATGATCCAGTTGGTGAATGACGTTATCGATGGAAAGGCCAAGGTGAGCTGCGTCTCTTATCCTCGATGCCGCGCCGAAGTATATCTGCTCAGGAACATGTTCTGTTGCGACTCTTCTAAACAGCTGATGCAGCTTCTCATCGCCCCTTACCAGGTCGAAACCATTTCGGTAAAAATCTAGATCCGTTGCTATGTCTTCCAGCAGTTTTGACCCGCTAGGGAAACCTAGCTCACAACTCGCCCCCGCTCCCACAATGAATACGGTTTCTGTTCTTATCACCTGTCGTAGTCCTTGGCTCAACGCTGGGCACCAAATGCCGAACCCGTCGGTCAGACGTCCTTTCAAGCACTTTTAGCGCTCGCAACAATGCCTCGCCGTCCAGCCCTTTTTGTCGACGAATTGGTTAAATGTCATGTCTTCTTGGCCCTACTGATACGGGACGGTATACTTATCTCTCGTCGCCAATCACAGGGTCGAATTGCCGTATAGCGCCCGCGCTCCGCATTACTACACCGAGAACTCCTCACCGCGATATCTCGAGTTCCAGCCAGTGCCTTTCCACGAAGCGGAGCAGGGTCAGTATGATCACGGCGACGAGGACCGCGACCGCGACGAGCGGCCACTGCGCGGCCCCGCAGACGATGCCCTGGGTCCGGACGCCGGCGGCGTGGCCGCGTAGCTCGAGGTCAAGCCCGAGCAGAACCCCGAGCACCGCCGCGACGCAGCAATATCTCGAGATCGAGCGCATGAAGCGGGGTGGCGGGATTGAGCGGCATGGCGTGACCTCATCGCGTTGCATCTTTCCAACCCACGACCGGCATCATGGTTCGACGGGACCGCGACCCTTCAGTTCAGGTCGGCAGGGGTGACTGTGATGGTGTCTTGTCCGGAGCGCAGAACCAGGCCCGGCAATTCGCCTGTTGTCTTGCCTTCCCTGACGATCTCGACACCGTTCACGAAGACGTGATCGACGCCCTTCGGGAATGAGGTGAGCCGCCACGCGCCGCCGGGCAGATCGACGGCGCGCTCGACTTCGCTCGTCCCGACGCGTTGCGGATCGAGGATCACGATGTCCGCCTTGAAGCCTTCGCGCAGCTCGCCTCTGTCGACCAGGCCGAACAGCTCGGCGGGCGCTTTGGTCATCAGGTGGATCGCCCGTTCGACCGGCACCAGCTTCTTGCCGCGCAGGCAATCCTCGACAAAGCTGGCCGGATAGGCGGCACCGCTCATCCGGTCGAGATGCGCTCCGGCATCCGATCCGCCAATGAGAATATGCTTGTCGCTCCAGGCCTCCGACCGGAATGCCCAGCTCTCCGGGCTGTCGTCCCCGATGTTCGGCCAGAGCACCGTACGCAGCCGGTCGGCGATCACGATGTCGAACAGGCAGTCGGTCGGATCCATCCCGCGCTCGGCCGCGATCGCTCCGAGGTTGCGGCCGTCCAGGCCCTCATTCTCGGCCGAGAAGGTCGACCCGATCGTGTAGCGCGACCAGTTCACCAGACTGGCGAGCGTTCCCGCCTCGGGCCGCCTGGCATCTTCCATCATCTTGAGGCGAACGGCGGGATCCTTCAGCGCCTCGATCCGCGCATCGACCGGGAGCCGCAGGATCTCGCCCCACCCCGGCAGAAGATGCAGCGCGCAGTGGGTCAGGAAGCTGAGGCACATCGGGACATGCACCGGCATGGTCAGGGCGCGAATATGGGCGCCCTGGCGCGCGCCCTCGCGCGATGCGCTCAGCTGGTGCTCATAATGCTCGCGGTCGCTCGCCTTGATCTGGAGGACGTTCCAGTTGAGCGGGCGCTCGGCCCCCGCCGACATGGCGATCATCAGCTTGATCTCGTCGTCATTGAACCGGCCGATGCAGCCATCGACGATGAATTCGAGGGTGGTGCCGGGATGGTCCTTCACAGCCCGCGTCAAAGGCAGCACCTCCGCCGCCCAGTCAGCATAGCGCGACGGTACGGGCTTTCCGTCGCCGTCGATATGGGTGAACGACAGCGACGTGGAGAAACCGAGCGCGCCCGCGGCAAGAGCGTCGTGGAGCAGGCCGATCATCTGCTCGACCTGCGCCGCCGTGGCCGTGTTGCCGGTCGCGTCCGATCCCATGACCATGCGGCGGATCGCGCTGTGGCCGACCATGAACGCGGCGTTCACGCCCAGCTTGCCGTCGAAATTGCCGATGAAATCGCCGAAGCTGCTCCAGTCCCAGGGCAGGCCCTGCTCAAGCGCCTCGAGCGGCATCCCCTCGACCTGCGCCATCATCCGGCGCAGATAATCGGCATCCTGCGGGCGCAGCGGGGCGAGGGTGAAGCCGCAATTGCCACAGATGATCGTGGTGACGCCATGCAGGCTGGAAGGCGTGGCATAACCGTCCCAGAAGAGCTGGGCGTCATAATGGGTGTGCGGGTCGATGAAGCCGGGCGCCACCAGCTTGCCCTCGGCATCGATCGTCGTCGCGGCGCCACCGGAAAGCGTACCGATCGCGGCGATCCGGCCATCCTTGACCGCGATGTCGCCCGGGCGGGCTGGTGCCCCGGTCCCGTCGATGATGGCACCATTGCGAATGATCAGATCATACATGACAAAAGCTCTCCGGGCGCGGCGCGTATTATGGGCGGCTTCTCTCTCCTTGGTGAAGCAAGACATCCCTTCGTGCAATCCGCGGCGCATCCTATAGCCTCGCCAAAGCTGTCTCCCATCGGCGGCGACGCGGTCAGTTGAGTATGTCCGCGTTACGTGTCCGCCTATTACATCGTCACCCCGGGCTCGACCCGGGGTCCCGCTATTCTGACCGTCGCGAAGAAGAAGCGGGACCCCGGATCAAGTTCGGGGTGACCGAGGCCGGAGGTCAAGCTCCCCGCTCGCTCGCGCGTCGCGGCCGCATCATTTCGGCAACCGACCTGCCGGGCTGAGCCGGCCGCACGCGGGCCAGGAAGGGAAGCGCATTCTCTGCCCCGCAATCACCTCTCGGAACCCGCCATAGTTTCCGCTATCGTTCTGTGAACGTCATCACGGAGACCCGCATGACCGGTACCGAGCTGCATTATAATCGCGTCGCGCGCGTCCTGCACTGGACGGTCGGCGGGCTGATCATCGTCAACCTGATCCTTGGCATCCTCCACGATCCGCTCGGACCGGTCTTTCCGGCGATGCCGATCCACAAGTCGATCGGTCTGCTGGTGCTGGCGCTGAGCCTGTTCCGGCTATTCTGGCGGGTCAGCCATCCCGCGCCGCCGCTGCCCGACCATATGAGCAAGATCGAGGCGATCGCGGCGCATGGCCTGCACTGGATATTCTATGCGCTGATGATCATCCTGCCGATGACCGGCTGGATCTTCAGCTCGGCGGGGAAATATCCGCTGACCTTCTTCGGGCTGTTCGACGTGCCGAAATTCGACGTCGCGAAGGGATCGGCGCTGGCCGAGGGCACGCACAACGCGCATGTCGTATTCGGCTATGTCTGGATTGCGCTGCTCGTCGGCCATGTCGGCGCGGCGCTGCGTCATCAATTCGTCCTCAAGGACGGCATAATGGGCCGGATGTGGCGTTCCGCTCCGGGCCGCTGACCCTCGGGAGATCCTGACGTGAAGTTCCCGACCATAGCCATCGCCGCGCTGCTGGCGGCAGGCCTGGCGCTGCCGGCCCAGGCAAGGACGCCGCTACCGCAGCCGCCGATCGGCGCGCCTCAGCATAGCCGGCTGCTGCCGCTGCAGGGCGGACAGAATTTCCGCGACCTCGGCGGATACCGCACCCGGAACGGCCGCACCGTGCGCTGGGGCCTGCTCTTCCGCTCGGGTTCGATGCATATGCTGACCCCGGCGGATTACAACTATCTCGGCCGGCTCGGCATCCGAACGGTCTGCGACTTCCGCGACAGCAACGAGCGCGCGACGCGGCCCACCGCCTGGCCCGCCGACCGCGCACCGCGGATGCTCAGCGACGACTATAAGCTCGATCTGAGCAGCCTGAAGTTCGACGCCGCCAGGCCGCCGACCGTCGAGCAGGCGCGAACGGCGATGACCGCGGTTTACCCAGCGATACTCGACCGGTTCAACGGCCAATATCGGCGGATGTTCGCGGAACTGCTCGCCGGCCATGCGCCGCTCGCCTTCAACTGCAGCGCGGGGAAGGATCGTACCGGGATCGGCGCAGCGCTGCTGCTGACCGCACTGGGCGTCCCGCGCGAGACGGTGATCAAGGATTATCTGCTCTCCAACCTATATTATGATCCCGCGCGGAGCGGCGTGCAGCTGACCGGCGCGCAGGCGATCCCCGGCGAGGTCATGCGGGCCTATTCGGCGGCCGATCGCCGCTATATCGAGGCGGCCTTCGCGGTGATCGACGCGCATCCGGGCGGCGCCGACGGCTATCTGCGCGACCGGCTGGGGCTATCGGCGACCGATCTGGCAGAGCTCCGGCGGCTCTATACGCGCTAGGAAGGCGGGGTGGGGGTTCTGTGTTTCCTCGCGATAGCGCCGCAATAGCCGCGGCTGCCGGGAGGGTTGAGGGGGCACGAACATTATCTATATTGAAAGGTAATACCTCTCGATACCGGAGGCCCTCGTGGCGACCTCGATCAAGATCGATGACGAACTGAAAGGCCGCATCCGAAGCCTCGCCGGCTTGCGCGACCGGTCGCCCCACTGGATCATGCGGGAGGCGATCCGGCAATATGTGGAACGCGAGGAGGCTCGCGAAAGCTTCAAGCGGGAGGCGCTCGCATCCTGGGAGGCCTATCGCGAGACCGGGCGCCATCTGACCGGTGACGAAGCCACCGCGTGGCTCGATAGCTGGGGCGGTTCGGGCGAGCCGAAGCGACCTGAGTGCCACGACTGATTCTCACCGAGGGCGCGGTTCTCGGTCTCGACCGGTGCCGGGCCTTACTCGACGACAAAAGTCCGGACGCCGCACAGCGAGCTGGTCGCACGATCGCCGAGCGGCTCACCATGCTCCGAACGGCTCCGTCGATCGGCCGTCCTTTCGACATGGACGTGACGATGCGCGAACTGGTGATCGGTTTCGGCGCCTCCGGTTATGTCGCCTTGTACCGCCATGAACCGGCCGAAGATGCGGTTTATGTGCTCGCCATCCGCCATCAGCGTGAAGCCGGATATTGAAAGGGGAATTCGGTACTGCGTCCCGGCAATAGCAGGCCGACGCCCGACGCCGCGGCGCTGGACAAGCCCGGCGCGATCCGGTAAGGGCCGCGCCTTCACGTCCCGGGTCCGCTTTCAGCAGCACCGGGATTGTACCGTCCGAGACAGCAGGCGCCGGGAATTTGCCCGGCTTAATCTCCTGCCTAGACGGGGAAAAGTTTACCGGTTTCGGCCGGGTCTGCCGCGCTCCTTCCAGGGCTCCGGCCAGGCGACCGACCCCTCGGACGGGTCAAGGGACGGCGTATCGGTCCTTTGGCTCAAGGCTCCCGCGGATGTGCTGCGGGAGTGGTTCTAAGGAGTAAGGCATGGATCGAGCTCAAAAAGCCGAGCTGGTCGCCGAACTGAAGAGCACCTTCGAGGGCACGAGCGTGGTGATCGTCACCCGCAATCTCGGCCTGACCGTCGCGCAGTCCACTGCGCTGCGGCTGAAGATGCGCGACGCCGGCGCCAGCTACAAGGTATCGAAGAACAAGCTCGCCCGCATTGCCGTCGAGGGCACGACCTATCAGGCGATCAACGATCTCCTGGTCGGCCCGACCGCGCTCAGCACCTCCGCCGATCCCGTCGCCCCCGCAAAGGTGATCGTGGATTTCGCGAAGACCAACGACAAGTTGGAAATCGTCGGCGGCGCAATGGGCGAGACGGTCCTCGACGTGGCCGGCGTCAAGGCGCTGGCCGAACTGCCGTCGCTCGACGAGCTGCGCGCCAAGATCGTGGGTCTGATCCAGGCGCCCGCGACCAAGGTCGTCCAGATCGTCCAGGCACCCGCCGGCCAGCTGGCCCGGGTGTTCGGCGCTTATGCGGCGAAAGAAGACGCCTGATTTTCGATATCGATTTCCCTGAACAACTGGGGCCGCGGGCCCCGAAGGAGACTTTAAAATGGCAGACCTGAACAAGCTCGTCGACGATCTCTCGGCGCTCACCGTCCTCGAAGCCGCCGAGCTCTCGAAGCTTCTCGAAGAGAAGTGGGGCGTCTCGGCCGCTGCCGCGGTCGCGGTTGCGGCCCCGGCCGGCGGCGCTGCCGGCGGTGGCGCGGCGGCTGCCGAGGAGAAGACCGAATTCGACGTCATCCTGACCGGCGACGGCGGCAAGAAGATCAACGTGATCAAGGAAGTCCGCGCGATCACCGGCCTCGGCCTCACCGAAGCCAAGACGCTGGTCGAGTCGGCCCCGAAGGCCGTCAAGGAAGGCGTCAACAAGGACGAGGCCGAGAAGCTCAAGAAGCAGCTCGAGGAAGCCGGCGCGACCGTCGAACTCAAGTAAGCTGTTTCGCTTCGGCGAGAATGAGGGGGCGGCCTGGCGACGGGCCGCCCTTTTCGTTGGGCGTCGGGCGGATCAGCCCGGCTCATTCCGTTGGAGCTTCACGCCGCCGTCTATGACCCATCCATGATGTCATGTGGATGCTCCGAATTGGACCAAATCGCGCATCCCACCGCCTTGACCGCCCCAAGCCGAGGCGCCATCGTCTGGGCCCAGGGGGATCTATATGGGAAAGAGTATTTTAGCCGCGATTCTCGCGGTCATGGTGATGGCTGGACCTGTTTCCGCGGCACCGGACAAACAGCCTGGGGTGATCAACGAGGATGTCGGCGTTCCCGTCTACCCCTATGATATCACCGACCGGCCCTACAGGGTTCTCGGCGAAATCAAGGCGGGCGTGCGCAAAGCCACCATCTTCAGCAAAGCGCCGAGCCAGGAGAAGATATATCGGGAGCTTTGGGAACGCGGTCAGAAGCTCGGGGCGGACGCAGTGATCAAAGCGCAATATGGCGACGCCCATGTGACAGCGATGAGCTGGGGATCGAGCAGCGCGACCGGCGTTGCCATCAAGTTCCTTGATCCGACTTCGGCTGGCCCTTCCGACCCCGGCCCACAAGCAGGCAAACTACCCCATTGATGATCGGCGCGATGATCGCCGTCGCTGGGGCGGCGGCAATCCCCGCAGCAACCACCGTAGCGGCGCCAGCCGGGGAGACCGCGGCGGAGGCCTTGCCGAAAGCCGAGCAGCTGCTACCTGAAGGCACTCCCGTCCGGCTGATGATCCTTCGGGAAATCAACAGTCGCCATGCCATAGTGGGCGAACGCTTCAAGCTGCGGGTGATCGAGCCTGTCTACATTAATGGGAAGGCCGTTGTGCCGATCGGAGCTACGGCGTGGGGCGAGATCGCGAGCACCGAGCGAAACGGCGCGGTCGGCAAGGGCGGCCGGCTCGGCGCGAAGCTGTTATATCTCGATTTGCCGGACGGCGCGGTACCGCTCCGGGGCGAATATTCGGATCGCGGCGACGGCAACGGGGCCGGCGTCGTGCTGGCGGTGATAGGCTTCGGTCCGCTCGGTCTGCTGAACGCAGGCGACAACGCGCGTCTCAAAGCCGGAGACACTTTCACCGGCTATGTCGCTGGGCCGGCATCGCGATCCTCGCCCTACGAAGGCAGCGCATCTTCCCAGTCAGCCGCGGGGCAACCGTAAGACCGGCACGAAGCGCCTCGCGCTACAGGGGAGATAGATGATATATATGGGTCGCCCTTTTTCCCGCGCCCGCGCGGCCGACGCCGCTACCTCCCCGCCGTCATCACCGTCATCTTCTTGCCGGTGCCGCCGCTCCGCAGCGTGTCCAGGGTGATCACCACGGTGGTGCCCGGGGTGACGACGGCGGCGGTCGCCCTGATCATCTCCTCGGGCACGGTCAGCCGCGCGCGCTCATCGGGCGTCACCTCGACCGGGGCCGCGAGCGTTTCGCCCGGCATCGGCAGTTTCATCCAGCGATATTTGCCGCCTTCGATGCTGCCCAGTGTATAGGCGGTGGTGCCGGTCACCTCGCCCGCGATCTTGACCGGCGCCGAACCGATCGGCACGCCGTTGCGCAGCACCAGCATGCGCAGATCGGCCGCGCTGATGATGATCGAGACGGGCCCGCTCGCCTGGCGCTCGGGCTGCCAGAGCATGCCGCCGAACAGATCGTCATCCGCCTTCGTGGGATCGGCACCGAGCATGGCCGGCGTCGGCGCGAAGCGTGGCACCTCGGCGCCCGCCGTGACGATGACGGTGAGCCCCAGTTTCGTGACGCCGTAGAGCAGCCTGGCGAAACCGAGCGGCAGGCGGACGCAGCCGTGCGAGGCGGGATAGCCAGGCAGATTGCCGGCGTGGAGCGCGATGCCGTCCCAGGTCAGCCGCTGCATATAGGGCATCGGCGCGTCGTCATAGAGGCTCGACCTGTGATCGACATTCTTCTGGAGGAGGGTGAAGACGCCGGTCGGCGTCTCATGCCCCTTCTTGCCGGTCGAGACCGTCGAGATGCCGATCGGGATGCCGTTGCGATAAGCATAGGCGCGCTGCTGCGCGATCGACACGACGATCACCACCGGCCCTTCCGGCGCGACATGCGGCGCCCAGAGATAATCGCCGGGCTTCATCGCGGCGACGGCCTCCCCGACGGTGGCGCCCTGGAGCGATGGGACGGTTCGCCCCGTCGCGGCGAGCGCGGGCGTGGCGATGAGGGCGGCGGCGAGGAGGAGGGTGCGGATCATCGTACTCGCTCTGTGTTCGATCGCCATCATGCCGGATTGTGTTTCAACATCATTTGGTCGGCAAGCGGGATGACGGGGATCAGTATCACCTCAGTTCGATCAGCCTCTCTCCCGCTGTCAGCAGTAACTCGACCCGGCCCCAGCGTCCCTCAAGCCATGCTGCCAGCGCAGCATTGGTGGCATTGCCGCATCGCAGCCAGACGAGCCCGAACCGATCAGGCAGACGAAGGATCAGGAAATCCTCGTCCTTAGTCACAAGAAACCAGTCCGCAGCTTCGGCATGAGCGGCTATGTCCCGGTCGCTGGCCGAGAGGAGCCCAATCGAAGCCACATGCTCCGCGACATGGCCGCGCGTTTCGAGCCAGCGGCACAGAGCCGGCGGCAGTTGGGCATCGATGAGGAACTTCATTCGGCCGCGAGGACGATCGGATGATCGGCCGCATGAGCCGCGAAAGCGAGAGCGCCACGCACGTCGTCGAGCGACAAATAGGGGAAGTCAGCTAGGATATCTTCCTGGCTGGCTCCAGCCGCAAGCATTTCGAGCAGATCGCTCACCCGCATGCGCGTGCCCGCGATCGTCGGCCTGCCGCCGCAGATGGCGGGATCGACGGCGATGCGAGGAAAGCCGTTCAGCGTCATCAGTTCAATGTGCGCGTCGTCGGCTCGAGGGTCAAGGCGGACTCCGCCCGCAATCCAAGGCTTACCCGGGAGAATCGTTCGATCCGATCGGAACGGCAGTTGCGCGTCGCACCGGCAGCCGCCACCGCATGCGGTGAAGAGCACCGCCTCCGCGAAATTCCGTAGCGCCACCCCCTTCCCAAAGCCTCCGGGCGGGCCTATATAGCCGCCTCCATTACATCGGCAAAAGCTCGGCGCGTGAGCGCGGGTGCCGCCCTTGGGTCTCCGGGACACGGTCCGTATAGCGAACGGATCGCGACGAATTGGGGAGCTTTTCAAGGGTTTCCAGAACGCTGGCAGTGCGGTTCCGAACAGCCCGGACCCGCACTTTTTGTCGTGGCACGCTCCACGACTCGGGCTGTGGTTCCGCTGCAACGCGGTGAAAAATTTGACGCGAGGGAAAAACTCCATGGCCACCCAGGCAGTTCCGACGACCGCCAAAAAGCGCATCCGCAAGGTCTTCGGCAACATCCACGAAGTCGTCCAGATGCCGAACCTGATCGAGGTTCAGCGCGAATCCTACGAGCATTTCCTGCGCTCGCGACCCGCCGACAATTATGTCTCGGGCCTGGAGAAGACGCTACGCTCGGTCTTCCCGATCCGCGATTTCGCCGGCACCGCCGAGCTCGACTTCGTCAACTACGAGCTGGAAGATCCCAAATACGACACCGACGAGTGCCGCCAGCGCGGCATGACCTATGCGGCGCCGATGCGCGTCACGCTGCGCCTGATCGTGTTCGAGGTCGATCCCGATACCGACACCCGCTCGGTCCTCGATATCAAGGAACAGGACGTCTACATGGGCGACATGCCGCTCATGACCGAGAACGGCACCTTCTTGATCAACGGCACCGAACGCGTCATCGTCTCGCAGATGCACCGCTCGCCGGGCGTGCTATTCGACCATGACCGCGGCAAGACCCATGCCTCGGGCAAATATCTGTTCGCGGCGCGGGTGATCCCCTATCGCGGCTCGTGGCTCGATTTCGAGTTCGACGCCAAGGACATCGTCAACGTCCGCATCGACCGCAAGCGCAAGCTGCCGGTCACGACCCTGCTCTACGCGCTCGGCCTGAACGGCGAGGACATCGTCAACTATTTCTACAAGACGCAGACCTTCGTCCGCGGCGAGAATGGCTGGAAGGTTCCGTTCGTCGCCGAGAACTGGCGCGGCCAGAAGCCCGCGTTCGACGTCGTCAACGCCGACACCGGCGAGGTCGTCTTCCCGGCCGGTTCGAAGATCAGCCCCCGCGCCGCCAACAAGGCCGGCAAGGACGGGCTCGAGACGCTGCTTATCCCCACCGACCAGATCTATGGCCGCTATTCGGCGCTCGACCTGATCGACGAGTCGACCGGCCGCATCTACATCGAAGCCGGCGACGAGGTGACGCCCGAAAATCTCGAGGCGCTCGACAAGGCGGGCTTCGACCATGTCGACCTGCTCGACATCGACCATGTCTCGACCGGGCCGTGGATCCGCAACACGCTGAAGGCCGACAAGGTCGAGGATCGCGATCATGCGTTGAGCGAGATCTATCGCGTCATGCGCCCCGGCGAACCGCCGACCAAGGAAACCGCCGAGGCGCTGTTCGGCGGCCTCTTCTTCGATCCCGAGCGCTACGACCTGTCGGCCGTCGGCCGCGTCAAGCTCAACATGCGGCTCGAGCTCGACGCCGATGATTCGATCACCACGCTGCGCGCTGAGGACATATTGGCGGTGGTGAAGACCCTGGTCGACCTGAAGGACGGCAAGGGCGAGATCGACGACATCGACAATCTCGGCAACCGCCGCGTCCGTTCGGTCGGCGAGTTGCTCGAGAACCAGTATCGCGTCGGCCTGCTCCGCATGGAGCGCGCGGTGAAGGAGCGGATGTCGTCGGTCGACGTATCGACCGCGATGCCGAACGACCTGATCAACGCCAAGCCGGCGGTCGCTGCCGTCCGCGAGTTCTTCGGTTCGTCGCAGCTCTCGCAGTTCATGGATCAGACCAATCCGCTGTCCGAAGTCACCCACAAGCGCCGTGTCTCGGCGCTCGGGCCGGGCGGCCTTACCCGTGAGCGCGCGGGTTTTGAGGTCCGCGACGTCCATCCGACCCATTATGGCCGGATCTGCCCGATCGAGACGCCCGAAGGTCCGAACATCGGCCTGATCAACTCGCTCGCGAGCTTCAGTCGGGTCAACAAATATGGCTTCATCGAGACGCCCTACCGGAAGATCATCGATGGCAAGGTGACTAACGAGGTCGTCTATCTGTCGGCAATGGAAGAGGCCAAGCACACGATCGCGCAGGCCAATGCCGAGCTCGACACGAGCGGCGGCTTCGTCGAGGAGCTGATTTCGGCCCGCGAGGCCGGCGAGTTCCTTATGGCTCCACGCGATCATGTCACGTTGATGGATGTGAGCCCGAAGCAGCTCGTCTCGGTCGCCGCCTCGCTGATCCCCTTCCTCGAGAATGACGACGCCAACCGTGCGCTGATGGGATCGAACATGCAGCGTCAGGCGGTGCCGCTCATCCGGGCCGAGGCGCCGTTCGTCGGTACCGGCATGGAGGAGACCGTCGCCCGCGATTCGGGCGCCGCGATCGCGGCCCGGCGGTCGGGCATCGTCGACCAGGTCGATGCGACCCGCATCGTCATCCGCGCATCGGGCGATGTCGATGCCGGCAAGTCGGGCGTCGATATCTACACGCTGATGAAGTTCCAGCGCTCGAACCAGTCGACCTGCATCAACCAGCGTCCGCTGGTGAAGGTCGGCGACATCGTCAACGGCGGCGACATCATCGCCGACGGCCCGTCGACCGAATTCGGCGAACTGGCGCTCGGCCGGAATGTCCTCGTCGCGTTCATGCCCTGGAACGGCTACAACTATGAGGACTCGATCCTGATCTCCGAACGGATCGTGAAGGACGACGTCTTCACCTCGATCCACATCGACGAGTTCGAGGTGATGGCGCGGGACACCAAGCTTGGGCCAGAGGACATCACCCGCGACATCCCCAATGTCGGCGAGGAGGCGTTGCGCAGCCTCGACGAGGCGGGGATCGTCTATGTCGGCGCGGAAGTGGAGCCGGGCGACATATTGTGCGGCAAGATCACGCCGAAGGGCGAAAGCCCGATGACGCCGGAAGAGAAGCTGCTCCGCGCGATCTTCGGCGAAAAGGCGTCGGACGTCCGTGACACCTCGCTGCGGCTGCCGCCGGGCGTCTCGGGTACCGTCGTCGATGTGCGCGTGTTCAACCGCCACGGCATCGACAAGGACGAGCGCGCGATGGCGATCGAGCGCGAGGAGATCGACCGGCTGACCAAGGACCGCGAAGACGAGCGCGCCATCCTGAACCGCGCCAACTATGCGCGCCTGAAGGAAATGCTGCTCGGCCAGGTGGCGACGGCCGCGCCCAAGGGCTTGAAGAAGGGCTCCGCGATCACCGAGGAGTTGCTGAACGAGGTCGAGAAGCGCGAATGGTGGAAGTTCGCGGTGCAGGACGACGCCCGCCAGGCGGACCTCGAAGCGGTCAAGGCGCAATATGACGAGGCCGTCAGCCTGATCGTGAAGAAGTTCGAGGACCGGGTCGAGAAGCTGCAGCGCGGCGACGAACTGCCGCCGGGCGTGCTCAAGATGGTCAAGGTGTTCGTCGCGGTGAAGCGCAAGCTGCAGCCGGGCGACAAGATGGCCGGCCGTCACGGTAACAAGGGCGTGATCAGCCGCATCCTGCCGCAGGAGGACATGCCGTTCCTCGAAGACGGCACTCCCGTCGATATCGTCCTCAATCCGCTCGGCGTGCCATCGCGCATGAATGTCGGCCAGATCTTCGAGACCCATCTGGGCTGGGCCGCGCGCGGCCTGGGCAAGCAGGTGACCGAGGCGCTGGAAGGCTGGCGTGAGGCCAATCCCGACGCGGTCGGCGGCGCTGCTCCGACGGCGGTCGTCGAGCGGCTGAAAGCGGTCTATGGCGAGCAATATCATGGCGAGATCGACGCGCTTTCGAGCGAGCAGGTCGTCGAGATGGCCAAGGTGCTGAAGAACGGCGTGCCGATGGCGACGCCGGTGTTCGACGGCGCCCGCGAGCCCGACGTCGCCGCGATGCTCAAAAAGGCCGGGCTCGACGAGAGCGGACAGGTCGAGCTCTACGACGGCCGCACCGGCGACCAGTTCGACCGCAAGGTGACCGTGGGCTATATCTACATGCTGAAGCTCCACCATCTCGTCGACGACAAGATCCACGCGCGCTCGATCGGGCCGTACAGCCTGGTCACCCAGCAGCCGCTGGGCGGCAAGGCGCAGTTCGGCGGCCAGCGCTTCGGCGAGATGGAGGTGTGGGCGCTCCAGGCCTATGGCGCCGCCTACACGCTGCAGGAGATGCTGACGGTGAAGTCCGATGACGTCGTCGGCCGCACCAAGGTCTACGAAGCGATCGTCAAGGGCGACGACACTTTCGAGGCCGGCATCCCCGAGAGCTTCAACGTGCTCGTCAAGGAGATGCGCTCGCTCGGCCTCAACGTCGAACTGTCCTCGATCGAGGCCGCGGGCGACGAGGACGGCCTGGCCGAGGCCGCGGAGTGAAGGAGCGAGCGCCGCCTTCCGAGGCGGCGCTCTTCCCTCCGCCCCAGAGATCGACCCTTCAGAGGGACTGAAAAATGAACGAACTTACCAATTTCGCGAACCCGGTCGCCAAGCCCGAGACTTTCGACCAGATCCAGATCGGCATCGCCAGCCCGGAGCGCATCCGCAGCTGGTCCTTCGGCGAGATCAAGAAGCCGGAGACGATCAACTACCGCACGTTCAAGCCCGAGCGCGACGGCCTGTTCTGCGCGCGCATCTTCGGTCCGATCAAGGATTATGAGTGCCTGTGCGGCAAGTATAAGCGCATGAAGTACAAGGGCATCGTCTGCGAGAAGTGCGGCGTCGAGGTGACCGTCTCGAAGGTCCGCCGCGAGCGGATGGGCCATATCGAGCTCGCCGCCCCGGTCGCGCACATCTGGTTCCTGAAGTCGCTGCCGTCGCGGATCGGCCTGCTGCTCGACATGCAGCTCAAGCAGCTCGAGCGCGTGCTCTATTTCGAATCCTATATCGTCATCGAGCCTGGCCTGACCTCGCTGGAGAAATATCAGCTCCTCACCGAGGACGAGCTGCTCGACGCCCAGGACGAATATGGCGAGGACGCCTTTTCGGCCGGGATCGGCGCCGAGGCGGTCCGCCGCATGCTCGAGGAGCTCGATCTCGAAGGCGAGAAGGAGGATCTGCTCAAGGAGCTGAGCGAGACCAAGTCCGAGCTCAAGCCCAAGAAGATCATCAAGCGGCTCAAGGTCGTCGAGAGCTTCCTCGAGTCGGGCAACCGCCCCGAATGGATGATCCTCGAGGTCATCCCGGTCATCCCGCCGGATCTGCGCCCGCTGGTCCCGCTCGACGGCGGCCGCTTCGCGACGTCGGACCTCAACGATCTCTACCGCCGCGTGATCAACCGCAACAACCGCCTCAAGCGGCTGATGGAGCTCCGCGCGCCGGACATCATCGTCCGCAACGAAAAGCGCATGTTGCAGGAATCGGTCGACGCGCTGTTCGATAACGGCCGCCGCGGCCGGACGATCACCGGCGCCAACAAGCGCCCGCTCAAGTCGCTGTCCGACATGCTCAAGGGCAAGCAGGGCCGTTTCCGCCAGAACCTGCTCGGCAAGCGTGTCGACTATTCGGGCCGTTCGGTGATCGTGACCGGCCCCGAACTCAAGCTGCATCAGTGCGGCCTGCCGAAGAAGATGGCGCTCGAGCTGTTCAAGCCGTTCATCTACGCGCGGCTCGACGCCAAGGGCCTGTCGATGACGTTGAAGCAGGCCAAGAAGTGGGTCGAGAAAGAGCGCAAGGAAGTCTGGGACATCCTCGACGAGGTGATCCGCGAGCATCCGGTGCTGCTGAACCGCGCGCCGACGCTCCACCGCCTCGGCATTCAGGCGTTCGAGCCGGTGCTGATCGAGGGCAAGGCGATCCAGCTCCACCCGCTGGTCTGCTCGGCCTTCAACGCGGACTTCGACGGCGATCAGATGGCGGTGCACGTCCCGCTGTCGCTCGAAGCACAGCTTGAAGCGCGCGTGCTGATGATGTCGACCAACAACATCCTCTCGCCGGCCAATGGCAAGCCGATCATCGTGCCTTCGCAGGACATGGTGCTGGGCCTCTATTATCTGTCGATGATGAAGGAAGGCGAACCGGGCGAGGGATCGCTGATCACCGACATGCAGGAGGTCCACCAAGCGCTCGCCGCCAAGGCGGTGACCCTCCACACCAAGATCATCAGCCGGGTTCCGCAGACCGACGAGAACGGCAACCAATATATGAAGCGCGTCGAGACGACGCCGGGCCGCATGCTGCTCGGCGAGACGCTGCCGAAGAGCCACAAGGTACCGTTCGAGACGGTCAATCGCCTGCTGACCAAGAAGGAGATCGGCGACGTCATCGACATCGTCTATCGCCACACCGGCCAGAAGGAGACGGTGCTGTTCGCCGACGCGATCATGGCGCTGGGCTTCCGGCACGCCTTCCAGGCGGGCATTTCGTTCGGCAAGGACGACATGATCATCCCCGATGCGAAGGAGCCGCTGGTCGAGGAGACCCGCGCATTGGTGAAGGACTTCGAGCAGCAATATCAAGACGGCCTGATCACCCAGCAGGAGAAGTACAACAAGGTGATCGACGCCTGGTCGCGCTGTGGCGACCGCGTGGCGGCCGAGATGATGAAGGAGATCTCGGCGGTCAAGAAGGGCGAAGACGGCCGCGAGAAGCCGATCAACGCGATCTACATGATGGCCCATTCGGGCGCCCGCGGCTCGGCTGCGCAGATCAAGCAGCTCGCCGGCATGCGCGGCCTGATGGCCAAGCCGTCGGGCGAGATCATCGAGACGCCGATCATCTCGAACTTCAAGGAAGGCCTGACCGTCCTTGAATATTTCAACTCGACCCATGGTGCGCGCAAGGGTCTTGCCGATACCGCGCTCAAGACGGCGAATTCGGGCTACCTGACCCGCCGTCTCGTCGACGTGTCGCAGGACTGCGTCATCGTCGAGCTCGATTGCGGCACCGAGCGCGCGCTCGACATGAAGGCGATCGTCCAGGGCGGCGCGACCATCGCCTCGCTCGGCGAACGCATTCTGGGCCGCACGACGGCGGAGGACATCGTCGATTCGAAGAACAACGAGGTCCTCATCGCCGAGGGCACGCTGCTCGACGAGCCGATGGTCGCAGCGATCGAAGCGATCGGCGTCCAGGGCGTCAAGATCCGCAGCCCGCTGGTCTGCGAATCGAAGGGTGGCGTCTGCGCGGCCTGCTACGGCCGCGACCTTGCCCGCGGTACCCCGGTCAATATCGGCGAAGCGGTCGGCGTCATCGCGGCGCAATCGATCGGCGAGCCCGGCACCCAGCTGACGATGCGGACCTTCCACATCGGCGGTGCGGCACAGCTCAACGAACAGTCGAACCTCGAGTCCGTCGCAGACGGCAAGATCGAGTATCGCGAACTGCGCACGATCATCGATCCGCGCGGCCGCAACGTCTTGCTCAGCCGTAGCGGCGAAGTCGCCGTGATCGATGCGGAAGGGCGCGAGCGTGCCTCGCATCGCCTGCCCTATGGCGCCCATCTGCTACTCGGCGATGGCGCCAGCGTGTCGAAGGGCGATCGCATTGCCGAGTGGGACCCGTTCACCATGCCGGTGATCACGGAGACCGGCGGCGTCGTGAAATATCAGGACCTGATCGACAACCAGACCCTGACCGAGCAGACCGACGAAGCGACCGGCATCAGCCAGAAGGTCGTCATCGAATATCGCGCGACCAGCCGGAAAGAGGATCTGCGTCCGCGGCTGACCTTGCTCGACGACGCTTCGGGCGAGACCGCGCGCTATATGCTGGCGCCGGGCGCGATGCTCTCGGTCGAGGACGGCCAGACGGTGAAGGCCGGCGAGGTTCTCGCCCGCGTCAGCCGCGAGTCCGCCAAGACCCGCGACATCACCGGCGGTCTGCCGCGCGTTGCCGAGCTGTTCGAGGCGCGCAAGCCCAAGGAGAATGCGATCATCGCCAAGGTCTCCGGCCGGGTCGAATTCGGCAAGGACTACAAGGCCAAGCGCAAGATCATCATCCGTCCGGACGATGGCGGCGATGCGGTCGAATATCTGGTGCCGAAATCGAAGGTCATCGACGTGCAGGAAGGCGATTACGTCAAGCGCGGCGACAATCTGATCGGCGGCTCGCCCGATCCGCACGATATTCTTGAGGTGCTCGGCATCGAGCCGCTCGCCGAATATCTCGTGTCGGAGATCCAGGAGGTCTATCGACTGCAGGGTGTGAAGATCAACGACAAGCACATCGAGACGATCGTCCGCCAGATGCTGCAGAAGGTCGAGATCACCGCCAGCGGCGACACGACCCTGCTGCCGGGCGAACAGCTCGACCGCGAGGAGATGGATGAGATCAACGCGAAGGCGGCGGCCGAGGGCCGTGAGATCGCGCAGGGCAAGCCCGTCCTGCTCGGCATCACCAAGGCCTCGCTGCAGACCCGCTCGTTCATCTCGGCCGCCTCGTTCCAGGAGACGACCCGCGTGCTGACCGACGCCGCAGTGCAGGGCAAGGTCGACACGCTGAACGGCCTCAAGGAGAATGTCATCGTCGGCCGCCTGATCCCGGCGGGCACCGGCGCCGGCATGAGCCGCCTGCGCGTCACCGCCACCAGCCGCGACGCTGCGCTGCGCGCCTCGCAGCGCAACTGGCAGGAGTCGCTGATCGCGCCCAAGACGGCAGCCGAGGAACATGCGGCCGAACTCCGCCAGCCGGTCGAAGCCGATCTCGGCGACGATCCGCTCGGCGAAATCGTCGGCGAGACCCACGGCACCGATGCGGATGCCGGCGAGTATCTCAACAACGAGGAATGATCGCCGGCTCGGCGAGCCCGACCGTCGAACAGGAAACCCCGCCGGTGCGAGCCGGCGGGGTTTTGCTTGTCGACGACATGGCGGCGGCGGCCGCCAGGCCGTAGGCACGCCAGGCCGCCTGATTTACGCGAGCTTTACTCTTATGTGGCAGAGAGACACCGGACCACGCCCCGGGAGCTGGCATGACGGCCAAGGCGACATTCCAACGGCTCGGCCTGTTTGCCTCCATTGCCGCGCTGCTGCTCCTGCCATCGTTTTTATGGGGACCGGGCAATTCGGATTCCGCAAAGTATAATTTCGTCTGGGTGAGCCAATTCGGTCAGGAGATGGCGCGAGGTGAGCTCTATCCACGTTGGCTTCCCGGCAGTTTCGAAGGCCTGGGAAGTCCGACCTTCTACTTTTATCCGCCCCTCGCCTATCTGATCGGAGGTTGCCTCAACGCGCTCGGCCTTTCCGTGCTGACCGCCATCAACCTTACCGCTTTTGTCGGGCTCTTCCTGTCAGGTGTGACCATGCATCACTGGCTGTCCATGCGCGGCACATCGCCGAAGCTTGGGGCGATCTTGTACATGGCGGCGCCCTACCATTTGATGGACTTCTACATCCGAGGCGCCCTCGCGGAGTTCTTCGCCTTCTTGTGGCTGCCCTTGGTCGCAGCGGGAATTCAGCGGGTGGCGGAGCGACGCGGGATAGCGCTGCTGGCGCTGTCCTATGCCGGCCTGATCCTGACCCATCTCCCGGTCGCAATGCTGGCCGCCTTCTTCCTGATGACGCCTTTGGCGGTGCCTCTGCTCTGGAAGGATCGGAAGCTTTTGGCGCCATTTGCCGCCGCGGCGGCGCTCGCCATTGCCCTGTCGGCCTTCTACCTGCTCGGCGCCCTCACGCTGCAGGGATCGATTTCCGCCGAGCTGTTCCGGACGCCTTGGTATCGCGCATCGTCCTGGGCGCTGCTGGCACCGGGAACTCTGCTGACCGACATCGTCATCCCCTTGCTCGCAACGGGTCTGGGCCTCCTATCCTGGCGGTCCCGATCGATCTGGACGGTCATCACCATCATCACCGCCGTTTCCGCGCTCGGCCTCATCCCCTATATGTGGGACATCGAGCCATTGGCTGCTGCCCAATTTCCATGGCGGCTTCTCTGCATCGTGGAATTTGCCGGGCTGACCGCGCTGCTGACCATACAGAATAAATGGACGGCATCCGTGCGCGTCGGCGCGACGATAATCCTGTTTTGTTATGCGCTCTGGCTTCCGCGCATGGCCGCCTTGCTGTTCGAACCCGTCTCCTATGCCCGCTTCTCACGCGTCCTGCCTGACGCACCCGAATATCTGCCCGCCGGATTCACCGAGCCGGTCGACGAGGACGGGCGGGAGACCGATCTTGGGAAATGGCGCCGCCTGCCGCCCGGTGATATGATCGTCGTGCGGCACCCCGCGACTATAACGATGCGGCGTGCGGCATTTCCGATCTGGTACGTCACGCGAGACGGATCCGAAATCCCCTCACGAGGACCGTTCATCCAGTTCGATGCGGAACCGGGGATATACCGCATCGAGCGCAGGATGATCTGGCAGGAAATCGTGGGCACTTTCATATCGCTGACAAGCGCGCTGCTGGCGGTTTTCCTGCTACTGTCCCGAATGGGGTCGACCGGCCTGCATTGGCCAGCGAGAGGCGGAATACCGGCGGGATTTCGCCGCGGCGCGGCGCGTGGCTGAGTCGACAATGATGCCTGTCGACGGGATGTCGGATGCTATCCCGGCGAGCCTCTGGCGACGGCTGTTGTCGCGCCGGGTGCCGACCGGCGCGCTTCTTCAGGTGGCAATCGGCTGGCTGGCATGTGACACGCTGCTGCTCTGCCGGTTCATCGGCCTCGACGCGCCCTGGGTCGTGGCAAGCTGGCTCATCCTGGCGGCAGCGCTGCTACGCCTGCTGGCGCTGCCGCCGTCACGATCCGATCCGACCGTGGCGACGTTGCTCTGTTGCGTCGGCGTCGCCTTCATATTGATGCTGCTCGGCGGGCAAGGTCGCTTCTTCTACGCCAACATCGACTGGCAGGTACGCGACGCGGTGCTGCGCGACATGTGGGCCAATCCCTGGCCTTTCATATACGCCTCGGGCAACATGCTGCGGGCGCCGCTGGGCATGTATCTTTTCCCCGCGACGATCGGCAAAGCCTATGGACAGGCCGGGGCCGACCTTGCCTTGCTCGCCCAGAACAGCGCATTGCTGGGGCTGATACTCGCGATCGGTTCTTCTGTGTTCGAGGATCGCCGCAGCCGCCTGGTCGCACTGGCCACACTCCTGCTGTTCGGCGGGCTGGATGTCGTCGGACAGCTGATCGCCGGCAACCTCCGCGCGATCTCGCCCACCGCCCATCTCGAAGGCTGGGGGCCGACGCAATTCTCGTCGACGATCACCTTGGCCTTTTGGGTACCGCAACACGCGATCGCGGGCTGGCTCGCGGCCGTCGGATATATGCTATGGAAAACCGGCCGGTTACGGCTGGGTGCGCTGCTGGCCCTGCCACCATTGCTGGCATCCTGGTCTCCCCTGCCCTGCATCGGCATGATCCCCTTCGTCGCCTACGCGGTCTGGCGCGACCTTGCCGTCAGGCGCATCGGTGCGGCCGACATGGCCGCACCGGTGATCGCGGCGGCGATAGCGCTGCCTTCGCTCGCCTATATGAGCGCCGCCGGTGACCGGGTGGGCATGCGTATCTACGAGATGCGGCCCGAATTCTTTCTGCTGTTTGCGGCGATCGAACTTGTTCCGTTCATCGCCATGGCCGTTGGCGGATGGCGCGGCCGATTCGGTGGACCGACGCTGGCGATCACCACGTCGACGCTGATCGTGCTGCCCTGGCTCCAGATCGGTTCGTCCACCGATCTGGCGATGCGCGGATCCATCCCGGCCCTCACCATCCTCGCATGCCACCTCAGCGAAGCGCTGTCGGGTGGCTGGGCGGCGTCGCTGCGGCGCAAGGCCGCGCTGCTCCTGCTGCTTGCGATCAGCGGCGTGACCGGTGTCACCGAAGTCCTTCGGGCGCTGACCTATCCGGTGTCCCCGCCGCCGCGATGCGACGTGGCATCCGCCTGGGACGTCACCTTCTCGGCCTTTCCCAAGGATAGTTATCTCGCGCCCTATGACCGGATACCGGCGCTTATCCGCCCGGCTGCCCCGGCGTCGGCCGCATACACGGGCAGCGGACCCTGCTTCGACCGGGACTGGGCGCGTCCGCCCTTTTTCTGAGCGGGCTTAGCGCGCGCGGCGATCGATTGGCGTTAACACTCCTTTTTCGCACGTCGGCTAGACGAAACGCGAAGACGATGCCGCCTGGAGACCGGTCGAGGACATGCCAGAACAGGACGAAGTGATCGCCGATGGCGCCCTTCCGCGCTCGATTGCCAAAATCCCGACGATGGCGTGCGTCACCGCGTGGGTCTTCGCCCTCGTCGCCATATCGTTCACCAACCTGTCGGCCTTCCTGCTCCGCCAGGAGGACCGCTGGCTGCTGCTGGCATCGGCCATCGCCGTAATCGCCTGTTCGCAGGCCGTCCGCCGGCGAGCATACCCCCTTGCAGCGCCGGCATGGGCCATCATAGCGACGGCGACCGGCCTCGTGGCGCTTTGCTATGCCGGCCATTATGGACTGCTCGCCGGCCATGCGCTGAGCCGCGACGAACAGATGGCGTTGTTCGATGCCGGCATCTTCGCGCGCGGCCAGCTTTTCGCCCCGCTCCCCGGCCATTGGGTTCAAGACGGCACCGCGCTCAATACGCGGTTCATGTACCCCGTCCTTCATCCATCGGCCTGGGTTTCGTCCTATCTGCCGATGAACGCGGCGCTGCACGCCGGGGTGGGTCTGATCGCCGACCCCGCATTGACCGGGCCGCTGATGGTCGGGCTCGGTGCGGTCGCGCTATGCGGCTGCGTCAGGACGCTGTGGCCGGGCGATCGCGAGGCGATGCTGGTCGCGCTGCTGCTCTACGCGCTCTCCGGCCAGATCGTGATGACCGGGATGACCAGCTTCGCGATGAACGCGCATCTCGCGTTGAACCTGGTCTGGCTGTGGCTGTTTTTGCGGCGGCGCTGGACGACCGATCTGGCGGCGCTCGCGATCGGCTTCGTCGCGACCGGGCTGCACCAGCCGTTGTTTCACCCGCTGTTCGCCGCGCCGATCCTGTTCCTACTGCTATCCGAGCGCGCATGGGCGCGGGCGGCGCTGTTCGCGGCGGGCTACGCCGCGATCTGTGCCTTCTGGCTGCTCTGGCCGGGGTGGATGGTGGCGCTGATCAGCGGACCGCAGAGCTTCGTCGCGCCGAGCGGGGTCGATTATCTGACCCGGCTGATCGACACGGTGAAGACCGGGGATTCGCTGCGCATCGCCAATATGCTGGCCAACATGCTGCGATTCGTCGCGTGGCAGCATGTGATGCTGATTCCGCTCGCGCTCGCGGCGTGGCCGGCGATCCGGCGCGGCGGGCTGCCGGCAGCGCTCGCCTGGGGGGTCGCGTTGCCGGTTGCGATCATGCTGATCATCCTGCCCTGGCAGGGTAACGGCTTCGGCTATCGCTATCTTCACGGCGTGATCGGCAACCTGATTCTGCTCGCCGTCCTTGGCTGGCAGGAGCTCGGCGAGCGACGGACGGAGTGGCGGTCGCTGGTGCTGCGCCTTTCGCTGGCGATGGTGCTGGTGATCCTGCCGCTCCAGGCGTGGATGGCGCATCGCAGCTACTGGGCCTTCGCCCGGATCAGCCGGACGATCGCCCGGAGCCCGAGCGATTTCGTCGTAATCGGCCGCAACGACGCGTCCTTCTCGCACAATCTCGTGATCAACCGCGCCGACCTGTCCAACCGGCCGCTGCGGCTGATCGCCGAAGATATCGGCCCCGACATGGTAGCGCGGCTATGCCGGAGGGGGGCGACGGTGGCGCTGGCCGACGACGCGCTGCTGGCGCCGATCCCCGCCTATTTCGGCGAGGTGCAACGGACGGTGGCGCGGGAGCGGAACGCGGTGCTCGGGCCGCGCATGCGCGCGGCCGGATGCCGGGTCACGATCTTGCGGTAGCGCTATTCGGAAGCTTCGGCGTGCAGGCCGACAAGCCTGGCCGGTGAGCCGAGGCGCACCATGAGGCCGGCATTGCAATAATGATAGATGATCATCACGCCCGTCATGCCGGGCGCCGCGATCCACATCGGCCATTCGAGCCCCGAGCGAAAAATGGTCAGGATCAGAAGCGAGACGGGAATTCCCAGGGCCGCCCCGCCCATGAAGCCAAAATAGCCCGCCCAGCCGGGCTTCCGGCGGAAGGTGAAAAGACTGTGAAGCAGATAGCCGGTTGAGCTCGCCGCCGAGAAACCGGCGACGGCCAGCACGACATAGCCGAAACCCAACCAGTCGCCGCCTATCAGGACCGCGTTGTTGATCAACGCGCAGATCCCGCCGACGAACATATAACGGACCTGCTTGAGCCCGGGCGCGTAGCGCGGCATTTTCTAGAACCGGCCTGCGAGGCTAAGCCGCACACGCGGCAGCAAGCGATCGATAATGCGCGAGCGGCACAGATAGAGGATCAAAGCGCGAGGCCCCAGCCGCAACATTGCCGCAAGGCCATCGAGCGCACGGCGGGTCTGCCCCGCGGAGGCTGCCGCCAGCGAGCAATTCACATCGATCGATACTCGCGCCAGGCGTTCGGCGCCTTTGCGCAACGCGGCCGGCAACGCGTTCACGTGCCGGTTCAGCACCGTTTCGAGTTGTGCGCGAAATTGTAGGGCATCGCGACGCCCCATCATGGTCAACGAGCGGCCGTGAAGCCTGAAGGCCGTGGTTATCGCCGGTCTGACCTGGATCGCGGCTACGCCAGCCAATTTCAGGTAGAGATCCCAATCCGCCGTGTACCACAGATCCTCATCCATCCCGCCCACGGCTAGCCAAGCCTTGCGCGGTATGACCGGACTGGGAACAGCGATCGAATTCTGCACCAGCAATGCTTCCAGGAAGCGATCCTTCGCTATCGTGCCCGGACCGAAGGGTAATTTCCATTTCCCGACGAGACCTCCATCCGCGTTCGCGAAACAGGATGGACCGATCGAGACGCTTTCGGGACAGCACATGATCATTCGCCGAACCGCGTCGAGATGACCGGGCAGCCATAAATCATCCTGATGGAGCATACAGACGTGATCGGTGCGCGCCTCACGGACGCCCAGATTGGTCTTTGCGGTCCAGGGTTTGATTTCGGGAACAGGCGTCCAGCGCAGATCGAGCCGGTCGGCATAGGCATCGGCGACGCGGCGCGCCGCACCACCGTCGTCGCCCGAGTCATAGACAAGGAATTCCACTCCTTGGGGCCGTTCCGCAGCGGCGCTTTCCAGCGTGGCGCCGAGAAAGCGCGCGCCATCGTGAACCGGGACGATGACGCTAAGCCAGGGGATCATGGCGCTTGGAATGAACAGAGGAGTTTACGGGTTCCCGGTCTTCTACCGTAGCAAGGAAGCGAGCTTCGTGGCCGCCGATGATCGCCAGCAGGAAGCCGCCCAGTGCGTTTTGAAAACCCAGCGTCAGGCCAAGCGTGCCAAGAACGGGCAGCAATATATCAGAGGTTGCCTGATAGTCGCGGCTGACCCATTTGGCATAGACGAGACCAAGGACCCCAAGGCCTGTCATCGCCGATGCGAGCCCCGACAGTAGCATCGATTCGAGATTTGCGAAGCGCGCCACCAGGAGGATCATGCCACTGGCTTGCCGATAGCCGGCGCGGATTCCGTAAAGATCCCCCGAAAGCGCGAGCAACATGCCCAGATGGCCAATCGCGACCAGCGCCGAACCAAGGATCGTCCAATAAGAGCCGATCGCTGGCGCCAATCCTGGCCAAAGCGCTTCACCGATCGCCGCGCCGATCAGCGCGAGCCCGGTCAAAAGCGCCACCACCGCCGGCACCCCGAATACCCAGGTCGGGCTGAGCATCAGCAGGTAGCGCAGGTGTCGCCAGCCGTCGCGCCAGGGGCGCAGGTGGGGCGGGCGGTCGCGCAGGTCGGGGGACAGGGTGGCGGGGGCCTCATCGATGCGCAGCCGCTTCAGGGTCGCCTTGATCACCATCTCGCTGGCGAATTCCATGCCTGCGCCGCTGAGGTCGAGCGCTTGAAAAGCCTTTTTGGTGATCGCGCGCAGGCCGCAATGCGCGTCGCGCACGCCGGAGCGGAAGAAGAGGTTGAGGATGCCCGTGAGCGCCGGATTGCCGATATAGCGGTTCTTCCAGGGCATAGCACCCGCCGCGATGCCGCCATCGAAGCGCGATCCCATGCACAGATCGGCGCCGTCGATCAGCCGGCCGATCATCGCCACGCCATCGGTAAAATCATAGCTCCCGTCGGCATCACCCATCAGAAGATAGCGACCATAAGCAGCGTCGAACCCGCCGATCAGCGCCGCGCCATAGCCCTTGGCCGCGACATCGACGACCCGGGCGCCGCAGGCGAGGGCGAGCTTCTGGCTGCCGTCGGTCGATCCATTGTCGGCGATGACGATCTCGCCGGCCAGGCCGTAGCGCGCCTCGATCCGTCCGAGCGCCTCGCGGGCGTTGGCTATACAATGGGCAAGGCTTTGCGCCTCGTTGAGGCAGGGCATGACGATCGACACATCGAGCCCGCGCGCGCCCTGCCGGAAACGATCGGTCGATATTAGATCCATGTCGTTCCCGCGCCCTCGGATATCAGGCGGCAACGCTAGCCCAACAGGGTTAGCAATTGCTTACCGGCAGGCGCTCCGGCCCCCCTCACCCCATCCGGTGGACCACCGTGTCCAGCCCGGCCTCCCCGATCCTGAGCTCGTTGAACGAGGGCGGGGTATCGCGGAGGCGTGCGGAGAGGGTTCCGGCGCCGATCAGGCGCACCGGGTGGCCATGGGCTTCATCGACAATGTCGAACGGGTCATGGACATGGCCGCTGAGCACCGCATCGACGCGCGCCTCGGCCAGCGCCGCCAAAGCCTCCCGGCCGCCCCGCGTGTCGGCCGTGCCGCGCGTCGCCGCCTCGATCAGCGGGTGATGCGCGGCAACGATCTTCACATGGCCGGGCGGCGCCGCCCGGCTCATCCGCAGCGCCGATTTGAGGCCGCGGCGGCCCACTCTCCCCTTCGACCAGTTCAACCGCCACTGGAAGCGCGCGGTCGTCTTCAGCGGGATGATCGTGACGCCTTCGAGCGAGAGCGGCCGTTCGATGACCCGCTCGAGCCGCTGGAAGCGGCGATAAGGGGCGACGAAGCGGAGCAGCGGATTGAAATAGGGCAGGTCGTGATTGCCGACCTCGACCGTGACCGGCGCCTCGAACCCGGCGAGCCATTCCGACGCCTGTTCGAATTCACCGCGCCGCGCGCGCATCGTCAGATCGCCGGTGACAACGATCGCATCGGGCGGCGCGGCCCGCACCGCATCTTCGAACCAGGCGAGAGCCTCCGCATCCTCGGCGCCGAAGTGGATGTCGCTGATGTGGAAAAGCCGCGTCACGCCGGCACCGTCACGGCCCGGCGACCGCCGCCCTCTCGCGCCTCGATCAATCCTGTCCGCTGCATCCGGCGTAAACGCACGGCAGCGGCGCAGTTCCCCGCTCAGAGCCAGATGGTTTGAGGTGGAAGCGCTTTGCGCTTCCGCCGAGAAGCTGAACCAAGGTCTAGGCGGTGCGCGGCCGCTCGGCGAGGAAATCGGCGATATCGGTGAACAGCCGGACGCGCGCCTCGCCCTGCGCCGGGGTCAACCCCGCGCTCGCCCTCGTCTCCAGCGGGTCCGGCTCGGGAAAGGCCGATGCGATATCGGCGGCGGCCACCGACGATCCGAGCCGCGCCAGATATTCATCGAGCGCCTGAGTCACGATCCGCTGGCCCGAATGATGGGTGATCGCCCTGGCGAGACGCAGGCGAAGATGGCGCTCATGGTCGAGCCGCAGCGTGAAGGCGACCCGAGGGTGATCGGCGCAACCCGCTTCGGCCGGCGGCAGGAATGCGCGGGCGAGCCGATCGAGCTGCCGAACGACCGCCGGCCGAGACCCGGCCTGTGCGCGACCGCCCTGATCGGGACAATCGATGTCGTCGTTGAAGGCGCGCGCCGTTCCGGCGACCGGCAGCAGCGCGATCGTCGTCTTCGCGACGAAGGGGCGCCGCGTCGCAGGCCGGGCTTCGCCCTTGCGCGCGAGCAGGCCGGACGCAAGCGAGGCCATCTTGGACCCGGTCATTCCGCTCTCCTCAATATGCCGCCGCTCGCCGGCCGAAGCCGCCTTCGATCCGGTCCTTGAGCGGCGCGGCCGCCATCGGGCCGGCCATCGGATTGAGCACGGTGCGACGGTAATTCTTGTCGAGCCGATCGGCGATATAGGCCCAGAGCTGCTCGATCTCCTGCGCCGAGCGACCGGCCGGATTCGCTTCCATCACGGTGCGGCCATCGATCATCGAGGAGGCGAAATCGGTGCGCTGGTGGACGGTCACCGGCGCGACCGTGCCGTGCTGTGACAGCGCGATCGCGGCTTCCGAGGTGATCTTCGCCTTGGGCGTGCCCGCATTGACGACGAACATCAGCGGCTTGCCGGCGCGCTCGCACATTTCGACGGTGGCGCCCACCGCGCGCAGATCGTGCGGGCTCGGCCGGGTCGGGATGATGACGAGATCGGCGACGGCGATGACGCTCTGGATCGCCACCGAGATCGCGGGCGGCGTGTCGATCACCGCCATTTTGAAGCCTTGCTGGCGAAGCGCTTCCAAGTCGGTGGCGAGCCGCGACACGGTGGTCGTCGCGAAGGCCGGCGACTCCGACTGGCGCTCGTTCCACCAGTCGGCGAGCGATGCCTGCGGATCAATGTCGACGAGGACCACGGGGCCGGCGCCCGCGCGCTCCATCTGTACGGCGAGATGCCCGGACAGGGTGGTCTTGCCGGATCCCCCCTTCTGCGTTGCCAATGCCAATACGCGCACGTCGAACCCCTATTCTAGCCGTTCTTGGTCAGGGATCGCAGATGCCGCCTAAGATGCGGTTAGGGGATATGGTTACGGAGACGTAGCAGGTTTCGGGCGGGTAGACGCCGCCGTCACCATAAGGCGTCCTCGCTTTCCCGCCAGTGACGGAAGGGCTGACCGGCGGACCCCATGCCGATCCGGCGCGTTGGCCCTGCCGAAGGAGAGAGTGATGGACGAGCAACAACGATCGGCGCGGCCCGGCGGCGAGGCCAAGGGCGGCAATGCCCCCCTGCCCGGCGACCCTTCCGATCCCGAGCGCGCCAAGGATCGGTCCGAGCCGGCAAGCCGCGACATGCAGGAGCACGGGTTCGGCGACCATAAGGGCAGCGATCAGGGCGGCGGCGACATGCCCTCGACACCGCCGCCGCCCGATTGAGGCGGGGAGGCGTGAGGCGCCCTTATTGGGAAAGCGTCGCTCGCTAAGGCTTGGGAGGTCGTCCGAGCCCATGCAGGGCTTTAGGAGCAATGGCGCGAGTGACGGGGCTCGAACCCGCGACCTCCGGCGTGACAGGCCGGCGCTCTAACCAACTGAGCTACACCCGCGAATGGTGTGTGGTGGCGGCACCTAGTGGAGGGGGTTTCCCCTGTCAACATGACCCCGCATCATTTTCGCGGATCGAGCGGAAGCACCTCGTCGTCATCACCCAGCGCATTGGTGAAGGTGCCCTCGGCGAATAGGAAGCCGGCCACGTCGGGCCAGCCGGCGGCATCGAGGATCGTCTTGAAGATGATCAGCAGCGGCACCGCGAGCAGCGCCCCCGCCGTCCCCCATACCCAGCTCCAGAAGCTCAGCGCGACGAGGATCAGCAGCGGACTGATCGTGAGCCGGCGGCCGACCAGCATCGGCGTCAGCACATTGGCCTCGACCAGATGGACCGCGAGGAACATCAGCGCCGGCACGAGCGCATAGCCGAGATCAGAAAAGGTCATCAGCCCGCCGACGGCGAGCAGCGCCGTGGCGACGATCGGCCCGAAATAGGGAACATAGTTGAGGATCGCGACGAGGCCGCCCCACATGATCGGGCTCGGCATTTCGGCGAACCATAGCATCAGCGAGACGAGCACGCCCATGCCGATGTTCACCGTCGTGATCGTCGCCAGATAGGCCGAGGTGCGATCGACCATATCCTGGATCACCCGCGCCGTCGTCATCGCGCTCGTAAAGCTGCCACGGTTGGTTATGGTGCGCCGCCGCATCCTGGTCCAGCTCGACAGGAAGAAATAGACCACCAGCGTCGCAAAGACGAGCTGGACGAGCGCATGCGGCGCCGAACCGGCGACATAGTCGAACAGCGAATTGGGCTGCTCGATCGCGACCGTCCGGCCGCGACCGGACGAACTGCGCAGCAGCGAGCCCGTCGTCTCGTCGACAAAGCGCTGGAACGAGGAATAGATGTCGATCAGCGGCGACAGATTCTTGCGGATCAGGCGAATTCGCGACGGCAGCCGCGCGAACCATTCTGTCGCGGGAATGATCACCGAGGCGATCGCGGCATTCGCCAGGCCAAGGAACAGCAGGACGCACAGCAACGCCGACAGCGCCGACGGCAGCCCGCGCCGTTCGAGCCATTCGAGCAGGGGCACCAGCGCGACCGCGATGACCAGCGCGATCGTTACCGGCAGGAAGAATTCGGAACCCGCGTGAAGCGCGAAGGGAACGGCGAGAACGACCCCCGCGCCGCTCGCCAGCGCCAGCCAGGCGAGCAGCCGATCGCGGCGGAAGGCCATGTCGGCATCGTGCGCTATCGTGTCGCGCAGGGCATCGACGACGGGAGCAAGATCCGCCGTCTCCGGCTTTTCCCTATCCCGTTCGTCAGTCCCATTCACCATCGAATCGATTCCCCCCGGTCGGCTTCGAAGCATAGCTCAAGCCGCGCCGATCGCCATTGGCCCCATTGCGGCCCGCCCCGGCCGTCACGCCGTTCGGATTATTACAGTTAACCAACAGCTTCGTGGCGATGATGTGGCAAATTGCGTTAGCAGTTGCACAAAAACGCTACATGTAGCGATGCACGGCCTGCCTTGGCGACGAAACGATTCGTCGTGCCCGCGTTGACTCGCTGGAGCGGCAGCGCCATGCGGCCCCTGTTAACCGGTCGTCCGGGGGCACGACATATTACCGCCTCCCTGCCGACAAGTCGTGAACGTGCACCCCGCCCTGTGTTTTCTGGGTTCGGGCGGGTTTTTGCATGCTTGCGCATTCAATGGGGTATTGAATGTCCGCGAAATTGGCTCAACATCCGCTTCTGCTTGCCGCGATGCTGATCGTCGCCGCGACCGGAGCCATGGGCATTGCGGCTATTCCGACGTCCGAACCGACGCTCGCCTACGAAATGACTGCGCTTTCCACCGCCGACGACCGCGTCGTCGATAACGGTATCGACCGGGTCCTCCTCAAGGAGTCGGTCGCCACTTCCAACAAGCTCGAGTCCAGCAACATCGACCGGGAACTCGAATGCATGGCGAAGGTCGTCATGCACGAAGCCGGCAATCAGACGCGCACGGGCCAGCTCGCCGTCGCTCAGCTGATCATGAACCGGGTGGGCAAGTCCCATTTCGGCGCAAGCATCTGCGCTGTCGTCAACCAGCCCGGTCAATTCTTCCAGACCGCCTCCTATAATCCGCGCCGCGACGACGCGCGCTGGATCACGGCGGTCGAGGTTTCCCGCGAGGCGCTCGAAGGCGGCGCCGATCCGGTCGTTCCCGGCGCCATCTTCTATCATGCGGCGTCGCAAACGCCGAACCGCTTCTTTCGGACGCGGCAGCGCGTTTCCATGGTCGGTGACCATATCTTCTATCGCTGAACACGTCTTCCATCACTGAGCACAGGGCGCAGGCTTTCGGGCAATGGCGAAGTCGACCCGCGCGACCCGGTTTCTCGCCGAGGCAGGGATCGCCCATCAGGTGCATAGCTATGACTATGCCCCCGATGGCGCGCGGGTCGGGCTGCAGGCGGCGGACGCATTGGGTGAAGATCCGGCACGTGTGCTCAAGACGCTGATGATCGAAATCGACGACAGGCCGGCCTGCGCGCTACTTCCGTCCGATCGCGAGCTTTCGATGAAGAAGGTCGCAGCGGCGCTCGGCGCCAAATCCGCCCGGATGATGAAGCCGGCCGATGCCGAACGGATCACCGGCTATCATGTCGGCGGGATCAGCCCGTTCGGCCAGAAAAGGCCGCTGCCCGTCGCGATCGAGGCGGCGGCGATGGGCGAGCCGCTGGTCTACATCAATGGCGGCCAGCGCGGTCTGCAGATGCGGCTCGACCCGCGTGACGCGGTCAAGCTGCTCGCGGCAACGGTGGCCGAGATCGTCGCCTGAAATCCTTCGCTCGACCGCGAACGCCTATCTCCGCGTCGTCGCGCGCTGGCGATCCTGCACGGCGATAGCCCCGGCGGCCAGGATCGCGGGAAAGAAAAAGAAAGAGTTCAGCAGCGCATCGAACAGGGCCAGCAGGACGATGACGCCCAGCGGCAGGACCACCGCGTCGGCGCGCCAGCCGCTTTCGGCCCGCCGAAAGGACAGCGCCCGCACCACCGGCGCCAGCAAGCCGCCAAAGGCCAGCGCCAGCCCGATCAGGCCATATTGCCCGATCAGGAGCATCGCCAGGCCCCAGGGACGCGAGCCCGACGAAACGCGCCACCAGTCCCATCGCGCGCTGCCGGTGAGCGGCGAAGCGTGGACGGCCGAGAGCGCCTTCGAATCCTGCGAAATCCGCCAGGCGAACGATCCGCGCCCCGTCGCGCGCACCGCGCCCAGCAATTCACGGCCCATCGGGGTTTCGCGCGCGATCTGCTTGAGCGGGACGATACCGCTGAGATGGACGGCGCCGACGATGGCGATCATGGCGGCCAGCGTGAAGGCCATGGCCTTCAGCGCCCGAAACCGCCATGTCGCGATAACGGCGAGCCCGGCGACCAGGAGCAGGATAGCGCCCACCGACTGCGCGGCCAGTGCTATGGCGACCGAGACGGCGGCCCCCAGCATGTAAAGATGGCGGTGCTGGTCGAACCTGCCGATCGACGCCGCGCGCCACAGGAAGGCCAGGGCACAAAGGCTCACCCATATGCCATATTGGTTGCCGTGCTCGAAAAAACCGAGCGGCCGATAGCCGACATAGCGATCGACGCCATCGTTTCGGAAAGGGTGCAGCTCGTATAGCAGGCCGTAGAGCCAGGCGGGGAGAGCGCCTTCGAGCAGCGCGAACGGCAGGCAGGCGAGGCCGGCCCCCGCCAGCCCGTCGATCAGCGACAGGCGCCCGTCCTGGCCGGTGAACCAGATACGGCCGAGCAGCCAGGGCAGCCCCCAACAGCCGACGACATAGAAGGAGGCGAGGATGGGCGACGGATCGGGCCGGGCGGCCAGCAGGCCAGAGACGAGCGGCCAGAGGCACCATAGAACGATCGGAGCATCGATCGCGCGCGGATGCCAGGCGCGCAGACGGGGAATGTCGCGGAGCGCGGCGCCGGCGAAGGCCACCACAGACACGATCCAGGCCTTGGTGACGAGCAGGTCGGACGGAACGGCGGCGCCCGTGATCCAGTAGGGAAAGCGCGCCTGGATGGCCTGAAGCGGATAATCGGTGACCGGCAGCAACAGCCAGCCGCCCAGAAACACGACCAAGATCGCCCGGCGGACTTCGAGCAGGAAGAAAATGGCGATGGCGACCGCGCAGAACGCGACATAGGCCAGATAGATCGACACGACGCCCCCTTCCAGAACCTGACCTGCCTGCGCCCCGATCAGGAGCCCCCACCCCGCGAGCGGAACTCGATCAGCGCGCCATAGCCCACCAGCAACCCCGCGACGAGATAGACATAGTTGGTGAAGGTGGCGGGGCCGAGCCAATAATAGATCATCCGATCGACCTGATGCAGCGAGATCAGCTCGACGACCAGCATCGCGCAGGTCAGGAACACGCCCAACGCCATCCATCTGCCGCTGGCCGGTAGGCGAGCGAAAGCACGGAAGGAAAGCGCCACGAACAGTCCGCAGACCAGCGCCGAGCCGACCAGCATGTAGAATTGAAGCTGTCGCTTCGGAATATCATGGCTTAGCCCCAATATCGCGTCGCGCACGACGCTGTGAAAGGGATAACGGAGCCCGGCGAAGGTTTCGATCAGCGCGATCAGGAAGAACATCGCCAATCCGAATCGCCCGATCCTCAGCGTCGCCGCCAGCGCAGCCACAAAGCCCAGGGCCATCACGATCTGCGGGCTGGTCATTGCCCCGCCGCCTCGTTGCCGAAGCGCGCCGCCTGGGCCGTTTTCCACAGCCTGTGCAGCTCGTCGCGCGGCTTCGTCACGCCGAGCGCCTCAAGCGCGGCGCTCCAGCCATTGGCGAGATCGGACGCGCGCTGCTGGGCTTCCGATACCGGCTTCTCGTCGACCCAGGCCGCAAGCGTGCCGGCATTGGCGAAAAGCAGCACGATCGCCGCAACGGCGATCACTATCGTCGTCCAGACGAGCGAACGCCCCTCGCCGAGCGGCGCTTCGGAAATGTCGACCGGCGAGATCAGCTCATGCTCGTTCTTACGCGCCATTGGCCGGTCTCCATTCAGAATTGATAGTAGATGAAGGGCGCGACCCCTTCGTAGCGCATCGCGTCGATCAGCACGATCGCCGCCGCGATCAGCAGCCCGAGCACCGGCGACGGGAGCCTCCGCAGCCCCAGCGCGACTCGCGCCGGAAGCGATGGCGGCGTGAAGTGGAACGCCATGCCGAGCAGAATCAGCCCGGCGAGCAGCGGCGTCGTCATGCCGTTGCTCCAGTCGCCACGGACGAGCCCGCCGAGATAGGCGATCGCGGCGTCGAAGCTTTCGGCGCGGAAGAAGATCCAGCCCAGCGTGACGATATGGAAGGTGATGATGATGGCGAGCGGGCCGGGCAAGGCGGGAAGCCTCGCCTTCCGCCAAAGCGTCTCGATCACCTGGGCGCCGCCATGCAGGCCACCCCAGATCAGGAACGTCCATTTGGCGCCGTGCCAGAAACCGCCGAGGAGCATCGTCAGCATGATGTTGCGGCACTGCATCGCCAGCCCGCCCCTATTGCCGCCGAGGCCGATATAGAGATAGTCGCGCAGCCAGCTCGACAGGCTGATATGCCAGCGCCGCCAGAATTCCTGGAGCGAGCGGGCGCGATAGGGCTGATCGAAGTTGCGCGGAAAGCGATAGCCGAACAGCGCCGCGATCCCGATCGCCATGTCGCTATAGGCCGAAAAGTCGCAATAGATCTGGACCGCATATCCATAGGCGGCGATGGCGAGATCGAGGCTCGAATGGGCCGAGGGGTCGAAAAACACCGGATCGACCAGCTTGACCGAAAGCTCGGACGCGATCACCGCCTTCTTGAACAGACCCCAGACGATCAGCAGCAGCGCCATCGCTACCATGTCGCGATTGAGCCTTGGCGTCCTCTCGAACTGCGGCAGCAGATCGGCGCCCCGCACGATCGGTCCAGCGACGAGATGCGGGAAGAAGGACATCAGCAGGGTGATATCGAGCAGCGAACCCGCCCTTATCCGCCCGCGATAGACGTCGATCAGATAGGACATGCCCTGGAATGTGAAGAAGGAGACGCCGACCGGCAGGACGATCTCCAGGATCGGCATGTCGCGCGCATAGCCCCAGCCGGCGAGCAGGGCACCGAGTTGCTCGAGGAAGAAATCATAATATTTGAAGAAGCCGAGTATGCCGAGATTGGCGACGATCCCGATGGTGACGATCGCCTTGCGGGTGGACTGCCGATCGGTCGAATCGATCAGGCGCGCGGCGCCCCAGTTGATGAAAGCCGAAGCGATCAGGAGGGCGACGAAGCGCCAGTCCCAGGCGCCATAGAACACCCAGCTCGCCAGCAGCAGCAGGATCTTGCGCCACTCATTGCTCGCCGACACGGCCCAGACAAGGACGAAGGCGACGAGGAAGAAAAGACCGAAGTCGAGCGTGGGGAAGAGCATCTAGCGGTGCTCTCGCGATATCTCGGCTTCCCTCACCACCGCCACCCGGCGGTGGCGGCCGCGTCGAGATCCGCCTGGAGACGGCCGGCGATGTCGGCGCCGCCGGCGCTGTTGTAATGGACATAGTCGCCGCGCATCCGGGTCGGCTGAAGCTTGACCCAGCTGACGGCGGTGCAGCGCCCGCCCATCGCCTTTTCCCAGTCCCAGTAGGCCAGGCGAAGCTGGTGCGCGACCCGGCGCTGAACCTCGCGCACCAGCTTGAGGCCCGGTGGCGGAAAAAGCGGCCTGGCGGTGATCGACCAGCCGATCCGCACCTGTTCGGGCGGCGCGGGCGCGGGCCCGCTACGCACGGCCTGCGCCTGCTGACCGAGCGCCTCGAAGACGTCCTCGATCTGATCGGCACGCGGCGCGGCGGTGGCAGGCGCGGGCGCGGGACTCGGCGGCGGCAAGGGCACCGGCTCGATGCAGGGCGCGGGCGTGGTCGTCGGCGCATTGGCGAGCAGCTCGCTTCGCCGTGTCAACGCGTCCGGCGCGCCCAGCAGCAGGATGGGCACCCGGCCAACCAGCCGACGGACGCGGCCGATCTGACTGCGCAGTGTGATCTCATATTCGGGCGCGGTGATGCGGGGCGCGAAGCCTTCGTTGGTGCCGAAGGCGATGACGATCAGGTCGGGATCGTAGCTGCGCAGCTCCTCGGCGACGACACTGTCGTCGTTGCGTGAGAAGTGAACGAACTGCGACCCGACCACGCCAAGATTCGACAGAGCCACCCCGCCCGAATCGCGAAAGCTGGCCCAGCTTGTGATGGTGGCCGGGCCGCCCTCCACAGCGACCGAGACGGCCGTCTGCGGATTGTCGAAGCGCAACTGCTTGCATTCGGGCCGCCTGATCAGGGCAGCGAGCGTCATCCTTTCGGTCTCGCCGCCGATGCTGATCGCCAGCGTTCCCGCGCCGGGCTCGGCGATCGCGCAGATGACGAAGCGATCGAACAGCTGGTTCGCCGAGGTCGTCATGCCGATCCGGGCCCCGTCGACGGTCGAGGTGAGGCTGAAACCGGAGAGCCCGACCGGGCCGCGCGGATCGCGTGCGCCCGCGCCATAGATCGAGGAGATCGCCCAGCCCGGCGACATGTCCACGCTGACGCCGCGCGGATCATAGCCTTGGAACGGCTTGCCCGGCGGCATAACGCCGCGTCCCCCGCTGCCATATCGCGCCTGCAGCATATCGCGCCAGGCGCCGGTGATCGCATCGCCGGCGGTATGGCTGTCGCCGATCTGGAGAATGTGGACCGGTCTGCCGCGGCCACCCCTGGCCGCGGCCAGCTTCTCGAAATAGGGCCGCAGCACCGCATAATCGCATAGCGATCCGGCGCAGTCGGCACTGACCTCAGGAACGGCCGCCGCCATTGCGAGGGCGAGCGCGGCCATCACTTGCCGGCGGACTCGGCATCAATCGCGTCGTTGGCGATCTCGGGCGGCAGCAGATCGGTCGGCGCACCCCGCGCGGGCGGGACCGGCGGCTCGGGTGCCGGGGCGCGGATGGCGGGCGGCTCGTCGGCAAGCGGGTCTTCGAGGCGCGGCACCGGCTTCGGCGCGGGCTTCGCTGCGGGCGCCGCTTCGGGCGGGGGCGGCGCGACCACCGGCGGCGGCGGCGCGGCCGCCCCCGCCTCGCCCCGCGCGCGATCGACATAGCTGCGGATGCGCGCCGCGAGACCGCGCGTGATGCGGATATAGCCGTTCATCGACATGTGAATGCCGTCATTGGCGCGCATCAGCACGGGCTTGCCCGTGGCCGCGTCCGGCAGATAGGCCGAATAGCGGCCAGCGGCGTCGACGCTGTAGGGTGCGGTTTCGATGAAGGGGACTCCGAGCCGCGCCATCAGCGCTCCGTAGAAGGCGTTCATACGGGCGACATCGGCATCATAGGCGGCTTCGCGCATCCTGGGCAGGCCGACCCAGTAGACGATCGCCCCCTGCTGCCGCAGCATCGCGACATAGGAGGTGACGCGGCGCGCGATCGCCGTCTGCCAGTTGGGCGTCAGCAGCGCGTAGACATGTCCGCCGTCCGCGACGCCCATCATGTCGTTCGCGCCGAACGAGATTACCGCGACATCGACCGGCGCGACGGCAAGGCGAGCCCGGTCATGCTCTTCGAGGTTCAGACGCTTGTAGCGGGTGAACCCGGTGGCCTGCTGGCTGAACTTGACGACCTGATAGCCCGAGGAGCGGCTGAGCTGATGATAGAGCGCGGACCAGATGCCGTCGCCGAAACTGTCGCCGAACACGCCGACGCGGACGGGACGCCCCTCGGCGATCGCATTGCGGATGCCGGGCTGGATTGGCCGGGTCTCGGCAAGGCTCGGCGGCTCGGGAAGCGCGCCCGGAGCGAGCCTCGGCGCGGCTTGCCCGGACGCGGCCTCTTCCGGCGTCGTCGCGCCGGCCGCCGGCGGCGGCGTGAGCTCGGCAGTGGTGCCGACCGGCGCCTCGGGCTGGTCGTGGGCCGCGAAGGCATAGCCGATCGCGGCCCCCGCCGCGACGCCCAGAAACAGGACCGCCGTCCGATCCAGCAAGAGCGCCGCCGCTTTCATCCCCGCACATACTCCCGAACGAACCGATGCCGCGCGCGGCAGCGAGCGGGGTCACATGCGGCGTCCTTAATATGGCCGCGACGACGATGTCGAGGAGGATAAGATGGGATGTTTTTCGTTCGGCCTCAGTCGGAGGCAACCAGGGCGGCACGCCAAAGGTGGGGAGCTTCTGTTGCCCGGCGCTCCCCGTGCCGCTGGATTCCGCTTCTGTTGCCCGGTGCGGACCGAACCGCGCTAATGCGTCATAACTTTATCCGTAAGGACTCAGTTACGCGGCAATCGCGAGCGCCTCGTTATCGTTGGCACTTGTAGGTTCGAACGGTTTTACGGCGCATTCAGGCCGGGCAAAAACATCGTCTTTGAATACACGTCGATCCTAGTTCGGCCCCGTCATGAAGCCCGTGAAACGGGATTCGTGGTGGAGCCGCCGGGTACCGCCCCCGGGTCCGCTGCATCTATTTCACGACATCATTTATCGCCATATCCGGCAAGCCGGCGCGATCGATATAGTGGGATGTGCGGAGGATTTGAAGGGGTCACCGCGCGCGCTCAGCGCGTCTTCTTCAACTCGGCCAAAATCTCGCGCAGCAGCAGCACGTCCTCGGGCGGCGCGGCGGGGGGCTCATCCTTCTTGCGCTCGATACGGTGGACGGCGCGGACCAGCAGGAAGACGACGAACGCGATGATCAGGAAATTGACCGCGACGGTGATGAACTGGCCGAAGCCGAGCAGCGGCACCCCCGCCGTCTTGAGATCGGCATAGCTGGTCACCGAGCCCTTGAAGTCCGCCGGGATCGCGCCGAGCCGGATGAAATGGCTCGAGAAATCCAGGCCGCCGGTGACATAGCCGATCATGGGCATGATCAGATCGTCGGTCAGGGAGGTGACGATCCGGCCGAACGCCGCGCCGATGATCACCGCGATCGCGAGATCGACCACATTGCCCCTGTTGATGAACGCCTTGAATTCCTGGAACATCGCTTCGCTCCCTTCGCTATGGGCGTGTCGCGATCATCACGCCCATGCAATAAAGGTCAAGCATGGTCATTGAAGATCGGACTTCGCCGGCCTACCTACGCGGCCGACGCAGCCTGGTTCAGGAGAAGATCGTTCGATGAGCACCGACCGCCGTTTTTCCGTTATGCTGCTCGCGCCCGTGGCCGCCATCGCCGTGAGCGGTTGCGGCATCAACAGCGTGCCGGCCGCGCAGGAGGAGGCGAAGGCGAAATGGGCTGACGTCCAGACGCAATATCAGCGTCGCGCCGACCTGATCCCCAATCTCGTCAACACCGTCAAAGGCTATGCCGCGCAGGAAAAGACGGTGCTGACCGACGTGACCAACGCCCGCGCCCGCGCGACCGGGATTCAGCTCAGCGCCGACGACCTCGACGATCCGGCCAAGGTGAAGGCATTCGCCGACGCGCAGGCGCAATTGAGCGCGGGCCTCGGTCGACTGCTCGCCGTGTCGGAAAATTATCCGGAGCTCAAGTCGAGCGACCAGTTCCTGGCGCTGCAGAGCCAGCTGGAGGGCACCGAGAACCGCATCGCGATCGCACGGCGCGACTATAATGAATCGGTCCGCGCCTACAACACGCTGATCCGAACCTTCCCCACCGCGATCGGCGCCAAGGTGTTCCACGGCGCGCAGCCGATGCAACCGTTCGAAGCGAGCGCTGCCGCGGCGAACGCGCCCACGGTCAGTTTCTGAGGACAGGGTGGTCCATCAGGGCCGCCCTTTTGTTCAACCATCGTCGGCGCGAAAGCGGGAGGCCATGGGCACCGGAACAAGCGGCCAGCTAGGCGTGATGACGATGGGGTCGCGCGTCTGCGGGATCGGGAGAGAAGGCTTGGGTGATATATTGAGACGGTTCGCGCCCACCTTCTGCTCTTTCCTCCTCCTGCTCCTTGCCGTCCCGTCCTTTGCGCAAAGCTTCCCGCCGCTCACGGGCCGCGTCGTCGATCAGGCGAAGCTGCTGAGCGCGGCGCAGGCGGCACAGCTCGAAGCCAAGCTCGCCCAACTCGAAGCGCAGAGCGGCCGCCAGATGGTGGTCGCGACCGTTCCGTCGCTGCAGGGTTACCCAATCGAGGATTTCGGCTACAGGCTTGGCCGCGCCTGGGGGATCGGCGAGAAGACGACCAACAGCGGGCTGCTCCTGCTCGTCGCTCCCACCGAGCGCAAGGTACGGATCGAGGTCGGCTACGGGCTCGAGCCGATCGTCACCGACGCTCTTGCCAGCGTCATCATCAACCAGCAGATACGGCCGCATTTCCGCGACAAGGATTATGCCGGGGGCATCAACGCCGCCGCCGATGCACTGATCGCGCTGCTCCAGCTGCCGCCGGCCGAGGCCGAAGCGCGATCCCAGCAGATCGTCGCGAGCTCCCGCCAGCAGCAGGAGGACGGTAATATCCCCTTCTCGCTGATCTTCTGGGTCGTCGTCATGCTGTTCATTTTCGGATCGAGCATCGCCGGCCGCTTCGGCGGAGGACGGCGCTATCGCGGCGGCAGCGGCCCGATCGTGATCTGGGGCGGCGGTGGCGACTGGGGCGGCGGTAGCGGCTGGGGAAGCGGTTCGGGCGGCGGCGGTTTCTCCGGTGGCGGCGGGTCGTTCGGCGGCGGCGGCGCGTCGGGAGACTGGTGATGGCACAGCGGATCAGCGTCACCCCGACCGACATCGATCGCGTCACCCGCGCCGTGACCGAGGCCGAGGCCCGCTCGGACGCCGAGATCGCGACGATCGTCGCCGAGCGCTCCGACAATTACAACGATGTCCCGCTGATCTGGGCGGCACTGGTCGCGCTGCTCGCCCTGTCGGTCTATGCCGGCTTTCCGGATTTCTACACCGGCCTGCTCGACCGGCTCAGCGGCGGCTGGCACATGTGGACCAGCCGCGAAGCGCTGACGGTGATGGTCGTCGCGACCATGATCAAGTTCCTCGCGACACGCTATCTGGTCGGGTGGTGGCCGCTGCGCATGGCGCTGACCCCGGCCACAACCAAGACACGCCGGGTGCGCAACCGCGCCGTCGCCCTCTTCAAGGCCTCGACCGAACGACGGACGAGGAGCCGCACCGGGGTGCTCGTCTACCTCTCGCTCGCCGAACACCGTGCGGAGATCATCGGCGACGAGGCGATCGTCGCCAAGGTCGACCCCGATCGGTGGGCGGCGGCGATGGCGCTGCTCATCGACCATCTCCGCGAAGACCGGATCGGCGAAGGCATGGCGGCGGCGGTGAGCGCAATCGGCGATGTGCTCGCCGCTCATTTTCCGCACAGCGGCTCCGACCCTGACGAGATGCCCAACCGGATGATCTGCCTGTGAGCGATCATCCGGACGCCGAAGCCGATGCCCGTTTGCCGGCGGAGATCATGTGGGAAGGGCGCTTTATCGCCGCCAAGCGCCAGGGGCGTTGGGAATATGTCAGCCGCGCGCGGGGTATAAGGGCGGCAGTGATCCTTGCCATCCACGAGGCGCAGGTCATCCTGGTCGAGCAATATCGTGTACCGCTCGGGGCCTATTGCATCGAATTGCCGGCCGGCCTGATCGGCGATGAGACCGAGGGAGAGGCGCTGGAGGTCGCTGCCGCGCGCGAGCTGGAGGAGGAGACCGGCTACCGCCCCGCGCGCATCGAGGAACTGGGTGAGTTCGCCTCCTCGCCTGGCATGGTGTCGGAGACGTTCACGCTGGTGCGGGCGACCGGCCTGGAGAAAGTCCATGACGGCGGCGGCGTCGGAGGCGAAAATATTATCGTCCACCTGGTACCGATCCGCGAGATCGGCGGATTCCTCGCCGCGCAGCGCGCGCTCGGCAAGATCATCGACGTGAGGATGCTGCTACTGCTGGCCGGGGAAATGCTGGCGGGCATGTGAGCCCGCGGCCAACCAGACTCTTTTGCTTGCCGTGATTTCCGAGCCGGCAGATGTTTCCATCTGCCTCGAAATCACCTTATAGCTCGATCGGACCCACCGCGAAATTGTCGGCATAGGCCCGGAGCTTCAGCGTCCGCGGAGCGCCCGGCACGATATGGGCGGTGAGGCCGTTGCGGTCCGCATAGGCCCGGGCCGCGTCCAGCGAGGGAAAGCTGAGCCACACCTGTCCGCGGGTATCGCCCGATCCGGCCCAGCCGGTCAACGGATCCGGACGTTTGGCCTCGGCCGGCTCATATTCGAGGACCCATTCGTCGGTACGCGCCCGGCCCGACTGCATCGCATTCTTGGCACGCTGATAGATACGGGCATCGGTCATCGGGGTCGTCCGAAATGAGCCTGCAACAGGCGCTAGTACATGATCCGCTCATCCTGAGTAGCCATTGAGCTTGGCGAAATGGCGTATCGAAGGACGTCCTTCGGGCCTTCGACTTCGCTCAGTTCCTACTCAGGATGAACGGGAGAGATCGGGATTAACGGCACCTCGCTGCAGTTTCAAGAACGCTGCATCGCCTTCTTGGTCCTGAGCGTGGGGTCCGCCGTGGCGGGATCGTCCGGCCAGGGATGGCGCGGATAGCGGCCGCGCATCTCCTTCGCGACCGCAGCCCAGCTTCCGGCCCAGAAGCCCGGCAGATCGCGGGTGGTCTGGATCGGCCTCCCGGCGGGAGAGGTAAGCCTGAGCGTGAGGGGAACCCGTCCGCCGGCTACCATCGGATGGACCGAGAGGCCGAACAGCGCCTGGGGCCGAACGTCGACCGCCGGGCCACCCTCGGCCGCATAGTCGATCGGATGGCGACTGCCGGCCGGCGATTGCAGGACCTCGGGCGCGAGGCGATCCAGCATCTGCTGCCCGTCCCAGCCGAGCAGGTTCAGCAGGGCATGCTTCAGTTCCGCCGCGGAAATATCCGACAGGCGGCGTTTGCCGTCGACGATCGGCGCGAACCAGTCGTCGAGCGTCACCATCAAGGTCGCGTCGGTGAGATCGGGCAGCGCAGCCTCATGCGCCGCGGCAAAGGCCGCGCGGGCACGCAGCGCCCCGATCTCGGCAGGCCAGTCGAGCAGATCGAGTCCGCGCGTGCGGACGGCATCGATCAGTGCGGCGCTGATCGCCGCCGGCGAAGCACTTTCGTCCCGTCCGGCCGCAAGCAGGATTGCCCCGAGCCGACGCTCGCGGCGGGGTTCGACAGCTTTGGTCACCGGATCGAAACGCGCGGTGCGGCGGACCTCGATATGGTCGGCGAACAGCCGTTCGACCTCGGCCGCGTCGATCGGCGCCGCCGACAGGATGCGCGCGCCCGACGCCGCGCCCTGGATCTCGGCGACCGCCAGCCACTCGCTGCGCGCCAGCGGCGAGGCGGGATCGAGTCGGAAGCCGCGCCCCCCGCTCGATATCCAGTCTTCGCCGGTCGACGAGCGGCGTCGCGCGAGCCGATCGGGATAGGCGAGCGCGACACAGGCCGCGATCGTCGCCGGTTCGTCGCCCGCTGCGCCCACAAGCCGGGCCCAGCGAGCGGCGAGTTGGCGGGCGCCTTCGGATCGCTTGCCGTGATCGCCGCGCCAGCGCCGCAGCCGGAGCTCGATATCGGGGTCCTGCCCACCGAGGCCGCGTTCGGACAGCAATAGCGCGACCTCGGCGGCGGTTTGCGCGAACCCGCCCTCGGCGGCGCGGAGCATCATATGGGCGAGGCGCGGTGCCAGCGGCAGCCCGGCCATGACGCGTCCATGCGCGGTCGGCCGACCATCATCGTCGATCGCCTCCAGGCTCAGCAGCCGCTGGCGCGCCTCGGCGATAGCCGCCGGCGGCGGCGGATCGAGCCAGCGCAGGCTCGCCGGATCGGACACGCCCCAAAGCGCGCAATCGAGCACGAGGCCGGAAAGATCGGTCTCGAGTATCTCCGGCGGGTCGTAAGCGGGCATACCCGCGGTCGCCGCCGGTTCCCACAGCCGATAGACGACGCCCGGTTGCTGTCGGCCGGCGCGGCCGGCGCGCTGGACGGCGGCGGCCCGGCTCGCCCGCTCGGTCACGAGCCGGGTCATCCCGGCGGCGCGATCATACCGGGGGCGGCGGGCGAGACCCGAATCGATGACAATGCGCAGGCCATCAATCGTGATGCTGGTCTCCGCGATCGCCGTCGCGAGGACAAGCTTGCGGCGCCCGTCGCGGGCGGGCGCGATCGCGGCGCGCTGCTCCGCCGGTTCGAGCGAACCGTGGAGGCGGTGCAGCTCTACGCCGGGCGGCAGGGGGCCCAGCGCATCGGCGGTCCGCTCAATCTCGCCGACGCCCGGCAGGAATGCGAGCACGCCGCCCTCCGTCTCCTCGGTTAGCGCGCGGCGGATCGCCGCCGCCATGTCCTCCTCGATCCGCCGCTCGCTGCTGCGCGGCAGATAGCGATGCTCGATCGGGAAGCTCCGCCCCTCGCTCGCGATCACCGGCGCCGACCCCATAAGCGCCGCGAACCGAGCACCGTCGAGCGTCGCCGACATGGCGACCAGCCGCAGGTCAGGCCTGAGTGCCGCCTGCGCATCGAGGGCAAGCGCCAGGCCGAAATCACTGTCGAGGCTGCGTTCGTGCACCTCGTCGAACAACACCGCGGATACGCCGGGAAGATCGGGGTCGGCCTGGATATGGTTGACGAAGATTCCCTCTGTCACGACGAGGATTCGCGTCGCCGCCGACCGCTTGCTGTCCAGCCGCGTCGCATAGCCGATCGTCCTGCCGACAGCCTCCCCCGCCTGCGCGGCCATCCGCTCGGCCGCCGCGCGCGCCGCAAGCCGGCGCGGCGAGAGCAGGATGATCTGGCCCGTGCGCCAGCTTTCCCCCAACAAGGCCGGCGCCACCGCAGTCGTCTTGCCGGCGCCCGGCGGAGCGACCAGCACGGCGTTCGAATTCGTGCCGAGCGCGGCAATCAGATCGGGCAGGACGGCGTCGATCGGCAACATGGGGAGGGTTTGGAGAGACTCGCCTGAGCAGACAAGCCTTTACGTCATTCTTCGGGAGCGGTTCGGGAGAGATCGCATGTGCCGATCTGCCGAAACGCCCGCCCCCGCGGCCAGGACGATCAATATGCCCGCGCCACCGCGAACTGTGCGGCCTCGATCAGCGCGGCCTTGGCGATGCCGTTCGGGAACGCCGCCAAGGCATCGATTGCGCGCTGCGAATATTGGCGCGCGCGCGCGGCGGTCTCGCTCAGGGCGCCGCTACGCTGGAGGATACCAGTGGCACGGACCAGATCCGCGTCATCGTTGCGCAATCCCTCGATCGCCTCGCGCAGGAACAGTCGATCCTCGTCGCTGGCGCGCGCATGAGCGAGAATGACCGGCAGGGTCACCTTGCCGTCGCGGAAATCGTCGCCCGCATCCTTGCCCATCGCTTCGCCGTCGGATTCATAGTCGAGGATATCGTCGACGAGCTGAAAGGCGATACCGAGATAGCGGCCGTACCGATCGAGCGCATCCTCGACCGCGGGCTCCCGCTCGGCGACGACAGCCGCAATCCGGCAGGCGGCCGCGAACAACACCGCCGTCTTGGCGGAGATGATCTCCAGATAGCGCTCCTCGCTGGTATCGATCCGTCGCTGTGCGGTGAGCTGGTTGACCTCACCCTCGGCGATCACGGCCGAGGCGTTGGAGAGAATGCGGAGAACGCGGAGCGACCCGTCCTCCACCATCAGCTCGAATGAACGGCTGAACAGGAAGTCGCCGACCAGTACGCTGGCGGCATTACCCCAAATCATGTTCGCCGTCCGGCGGCCCCGGCGCAGCCCCGACTGGTCCACCACATCGTCGTGAAGCAGGGTTGCCGTGTGGATGAATTCCACCGTGGCCGCGAGCTTATGGTGCCGCTCGCCATGATAATCGAGCAGCTTGGCACAGGCGAGCGTGAGCATCGGCCGCATCCGTTTGCCGCCGCCTGCGATCAGATGCCCGGCCAGTTCGGGAATCAGCGGAACATCCGACTGCATCCGCGTGAGGATCACGCTGTTGACCGCGTTCATATCGGATGCGACGAGCGCGATCATGCTATCGAGCGAGGGCGCCGGCCCCCGCCGGATCGGAGTGACGGTTGCGGTCATGGCCAAGGCCATGGGCCGTGCCGGGCCGAAAGGCAAGCCCGCAACAAGCCGCTTGCCAACCAGCGGCGAGGCCAACAAAAGGCGGGAGACCGCAAAGAGGGGACGGCATGGCCGACGAAATTCTCAGCCGCTACCGCGAAAGCATCGACAATATCGACGCGGCGCTCGTCTTCATGCTCGCCGAGCGCTTCAAGATCACCAAGGCAGTAGGCGAGCACAAGGCAAAGACCGGCCTGCCGCCCGCGGATCCGAGCCGCGAAACGGAACAGATCGAGCGCCTGCGCACACTGGCGAAGAGCGCCAATCTCGACCCCGATTTCTCGGAGAAATTCTTGCGCTTCATCATCGACGAGGTGATCCATCACCATCGCAAGGCGGGCGCTGGTTAGGTTTTTGTTGGAGCCCCCAAACACCGGCGCGAGCCATCCGGCTCACTTGGTCGCGGAGGCGACCGTCGGCGCCTGAGGCTAACCCAAAGACTCGGCCATTTCGGCGAGCTCGAGCCATCTGAGCTCCGCCGCCTCTTTCCTGGCACGCGCGAGCTCGATCGCCTTCATCAGCGCGTCGAACTTCTTTGGATCTTTCGCATAGAGCTCGGCATCCGTAAGCGCCGCCTCGTCGCGCGCTATCGCGGCCTCGAGCTTTTCGATCTCGGCCGGCAGGAGATCGAGATCGCGCTGGTCCTTGTAACTGAGCTTGGTCTTCGTCCTGGGCGCCGCCGCAGGCGCCTCGGCCTTCCATACAGGAAGCCGTTTCGCCTCGACCTTCGCCGAGCGCTGCCGCTCCCAGTCCTCATAGCCGCCGGCGACGATATCGACCCTGCCCGATCCGTCGAGGCCGAGCGTCACCGTCACCGTGCGATCGAGAAAATCGCGGTCATGGCTGACGATCAGCACGGTCCCCTCATAGTCCGCGATCACCTCCTGGAGCAGATCGAGCGTCTCGAGATCGAGATCGTTGGTCGGTTCATCGAGGACGAGCAGGTTCGACGGACGGGCAAATTCGCGCGCCAGCAGCACGCGCGAGCGCTCGCCACCCGACAATGAGCCGATCTTCGCGTCGGCGATCGCCGGCTCGAACAGGAATTCCTTGAGATAGCCGTGCACATGCTTCTTGACGCCGAGCACCTCGATCCAATCGCCGCCGTCGGCCAGCACGTCGCGCACCCGTTTCTCGGGCGCCATCAACTTGCGCTGCTGATCGATGACGATGCCGTCGAGCGTCTTCGCCAGCCTGATGCTGCCCTCGTCGGGCGCGAGTTCTCCGGTCAACAGCTTGAGCAGGGTCGACTTGCCCGCGCCATTGGCGCCGACGACACCGATCCGATCACCGCGCGTAACCCGGAAGCTGAAATCGCGGATGACCGTGCGATCACCGAAGCGCTTGGTGACATGTTCGGCGTCGATCACCACCTTGGTCTTCACATCGTCAGCAGCAACAGCTAGCCGGGCGGTTCCCGGCGGGCCAAGCATCGCCTTACGCTGGGCGCGCATCTCGTGCAGCTTGGCGAGGCGGCCCTGGTTGCGGCGGCGGCGGGCCGTCACCCCGCGCAGCATCCAATGCTCCTCGATCTTCAGGCGCGCATCGAGCCGCTCTGCGTTGCGCGCCTCCTCCTCATGAACCTTTTCGGTCCAGGCCTCGAACCCGCCGAAGCCGATCTCGGCGCGGCGGATCGAGCCCCGATCGAGCCACAATGTCTGGCGGGTCAGCCGGGTCAGAAAAGTCCGGTCGTGGCTGATCGCCACGAAGGCGCCGCTAAAGCGGCCGAGCCATCCCTCGAGCCATTCGATCGCCGCGAGATCGAGATGGTTGGTCGGCTCGTCGAGCAGCAACACATCGGGTTGCATCGCCAGCGCACGAGCCACGGCGGCGCGACGCCGCTCGCCACCGCTGGCGCTCGCGGCATCGCGCGACAAATCGATCCCGATCTGGTCGGCGAGCGCCTCCACCTCGTGCCGCGCGGGCGCGTCGGCGCCGGCCAGCGCGAAATCGAGCAAGGTGGCGTGACCCGCCACCGAGGGATCCTGTTCGAGCAGAACCACGCGGGTTCCCGGCACGATCGTGCGCAGTCCCTCATCGGCATCGATCCGGCCCGCCAGGAGTTTTAGCAGCGTCGTCTTGCCGGCACCGTTGCGGCCGATCAGCGCGAGCCGGTCACGCGAGCCGACGAACAGGTCGATTCCGCGGAACAGCCAGCCGCTACCCTGGATGAGGCCCAAATTTTGATACGCAAGGATTGGGGCGGACATGGTGTCTTCGCGGCGCAACTGTGGGAGAAATTCGGCAAGGCACGAATATTCATGCCCTATTCAAAGCCAAGACCCTATGCCAATAGCCCATGTCAATGCGTAAACCCCTTGCCGCCTTCGCCTGGGCGACAATACTGACCGTTGCCGCGCCCGCCGCTGCGGACCGCAACCATGTGCCCGAGCAGGACGCGCTGCGGAACGGCGTTCGGGCCGGCCAATATCTCCCCTATTCGGAAATGCGCGCGCGTGCGCTTGGCCGCGTCGACGGTCAGATGATCGGCTCGGAGTTCGATCCGGGAACCGGCCGCTATCGTTTCAAGTTTCAGCGCGACGGTTCGGTGATATGGATGGACATGGACGGGCGCACCGGGCGCGAGCTCGGTCGCACCGGCCGCTGAGACCAAAATCATTCGAGAGGGGGGAAGAATGCGCGTCCTGATCGTCGAGGATGAACCGAGCCTGGGCCGGCAGCTGCGCGCCACGCTCGAAGGTGCGGGCTACGCCGTCGATCTCGCCACCGACGGCGAGGACGGTCACTTTCTCGGCTCGAACGAAAGCTATGACGCGATCATCCTCGACCTCGGCCTGCCGGCGGTCGACGGGCTGACCGTGCTGGACCGGTGGCGCCGCGAGGGCAGAGACACGCCTGTGCTGGTGCTGACCGCGCGCGACAGCTGGTCCGACAAGGTCGCCGGGCTCGATGCCGGCGCCGATGATTATCTCGCGAAGCCTTTTCAGACCGAGGAGTTGATCGCCCGCCTGCGTGCGTTGATCCGCCGCGCATCGGGCAACGCCTCTTCCGAACTGATCGCCGGGGACGTCCGCCTCGACACCCGCAGCGGCAAGGTCACCCTTGCCGGCGAGCCGGTCAAGCTGACGGCGCAGGAATATAAGCTGCTCAGCTATCTGCTCCACCACAAGGGCAAGGTGGTCAGCCGCACCGAGCTCATCGAGCACATCTATGATCAGGATTTCGACCGCGATTCGAACACGATCGAGGTGTTCGTCACGCGCATTCGCAAGAAGCTGGGCCAGGACGTCATCACCACGATCCGCGGCCTCGGCTATTCGCTGGATGACCCGGCTTAAGCCGTATGGGGTGTGGTTTTATTCACCCCTCTCTTTCCGGGGACGGATTAATATATTTGACACAGTAAATTGGCGGATTCATAAGAGATGCATGGCAAAGGAACCACGCACCCTCGTTGAAGCCGTCCGGTACTTCGCAGACCCAGATGTCGCGCTCAAGCACATGATCGACCTCCGTTGGCCTGATGGCGTCTATTGCCCAACGTGCGGCCGAACCGACGTTCGCTTCATTCCCACACGCCGTGTTTGGGAGTGTAAGGAAAAGCACGCGAAACGGCAGTTTTCTGCCAAGGTGGGCACCATTTTCGAGGATAGCCCCTTGCCGCTCGACAAGTGGTTCGTCGCGATCTGGATGGTTGCCAACAGCAAGAACGGCATCAGTTCTTACGAGATGGGTCGCACCATAGGCGTCACGCAAAAGTCGGCGTGGCACGTGAACCACCGCATCCGTCTCGCGATGAAATTCGGCACCATCGAGAAGATGGATGGCGACGTGGAACTCGATGAGACCTATGTCGGCGGCAAGGCGATCAACCGCCACAAGGGAGACCCGAAAAGTGGCCCCGGCACCCACGGCAAGACTGCCGTGATTGGCGCAGTGAAGCGTGGCGGGGGCGCAATCGCGGCCGTCATAGAGAACACCGACACGGCTACGCTCGACGGCTTCGCCCACGCTGTGTTGTCTCCGGACGCGACAAGCGTCTCTACGGACGAGCACTCGGGTTACCGGCACCTTGGCCGGACGTTCAATCACGGCGTCGTCCGCCATGGTGCTGGCGAATACGTGCGAGATCACAATCACACCAACAGCATTGAAGAATTTTTGGGCACTTCTGAAGCGGTCGATCAAGGGCACGTACATCAGTGTCGAGCCGTTCCACCTCGGTCGCTACGTTGACGAGCATGTGTTCCGCTTCAAAGAGCGCCACGGCAACGATGCCGACCGCTTCGCATCCGCAGTCGCCCGTATATTCGGCCGGCGTCTCACCTACCGGGAGTTGACGCGCAATGCAGCGATCGCCACCGCCACATGAAAGCCCCGAGAAGGCCGAGGCCGACGATCCTCGGACGCCGATGGAAAAGTTCAGAGATTTGGCGCGCAGCGTCGTGAACGCCGCTCGGGACAAGGTGAAAGAAGAGGAAGAGCGCATCGCGCTAGAAAATGCCGCGCGCAAAAAACGCCCGGCCAAGCGCTGATGCTCACCCTGTACAAATCGGAACGCGAAGTGGAGGTCAAACTCCTCCACCCCCTGTTCAGGGACGTATTGGGCTATCCTGAGGACGAGCTAGACTGGGCCGTTCCCGTCGAGATGAGTTTCGGACGCGAGAAGCGTATGAAGGAAGCTGATCTTGTGGCGAAATACAAAGGCCGCAATGTCATAACGGTTGAGGCAAAAAAGCCCACGGTTCCGGTGCAGGCACATATGGGCCAGCTCGACTCATATGCCTATCACTTGCAAACGCCATACAGCGTCATAACCAACGGACATCAGTTCATTCTTCGTGGATATTACTCATTCAACAGCAGAATTAATGTCATCGACGAGAGCGTGGATGGCTTAGCTAGTTCCAAGTGGGAAAAGCTCGCCAGTCTAATCTCATTCGACAACATAAAGTCGACTATCGAGGAGCCTACGCTTCCGCTCATTCTGCCCGATGAGGGCAAGATCAGGGACTATCGGCGTTTCTTCCGACGGATACACAACACCATCCGGGATCGCGACAAACTCGATCCGGCCGCAGCCTTCGATGAGTTGAGCAAACTCCTATTTTTGAAGGCGGCGGAAGACGAGTGGCTTTCGCGGAATAGCGCGAAGCCGGTCCTGACCTCGGAAAAGATTCTGGAGTGGGGCGCGCTCGGCAAAGACACTGCGCAGCGGCTCGTCAATGACTGGTTCAACGCCGCGACGAACGAACTCTTCCCCGGCGTCTTCGGAGATCAGCCGCAGATAAACCTCTCCCCCGCGACTCTCGCGGTCGTGCTCGACGATATGTCGAGCTTCCATGTCAAGGGCGGCGACGTAGACGTGAAGGGCCGCGCGTTCGAGGAGTTCTTGCCGTCGCAATTGCGTGGAGAGGGATTGGGCCAGTTCTTCACGCCACGCCGGGTGGTCAATTTCATGACCGATCTTGCCGGCATCTCTATCCACGATGTTGTCGCAGATTTCGCGTGCGGCTCTGGCGGGTTTTTGATCAAGGCGTTCGAGCAAATGGAGCGCGGCGTCGAGCAATTGCCCGACGGTATGTTGGCGAGGCTCGGCAGTTCGCGGACGGAACTGCTGGAAGACATCAAATCTCACCAGATTTTCGGCATAGACGCGGAGCCGCGAGCTGCGCGAACCGCCAAGATGAACATGCTCATGTGGGGAGATGGCAAGAAGGTCGTCCGGGGGAATGGCCTTGATGACAAAGACCTCGACGGCAAGCCTTACGAGCTGATCGAATACAACCCGCGCAACCAAGGTTCGGGATGCACGATAATTCTCGCAAACCCGCCATTTGGGAGCCGCGAGAAGGATCAGCGCATCCTACGCCGATACACCTTGGGCGGGGGCGAGCAGAGCAAGAAATCGGAAAAGACCGAAATCTTGTTCATCGAGAAAGGTATCAAGCTCCTGCGGCCCGAGGGCAAGATGTTGATCGTGCTGCCCCAGGGTCTGATGAGCGGCGTGAAGAACGCTCGCGTCCGGGACTATATTCACAGTCAGGCCGAGGTCAGAGCTGTGGTCAGCCTGCCGACGCACTCTTTCGTGCAGTCTGGCGTTCCCACCGTGAACACCTGCGTGCTGTTCCTACAGAAGTTCGCGGAAGAGAAGAAGGAACTCTATGATCAAAAGACCAAGGGCCTGCCGCCGACCGCAATCCGGGCGTTGATCCGTTCCGACCCGGATTTCGATTATCCCATCTTCATGGGCACCGCGGAATTCGTGGGCTTCGAGCCCAGCGGCAGGTCCATTGTCGATTCCACCGAAGTGACCGACCTCGATCTACTTCTGGACGATTTCGCCAACAAGGAAGTGCTGGTCAGTCCAGAGGTCGATCTCTTTGAGTTTGCGTCGCGCTTCCACGGCGAGAAGTCGTTCCGCCGCAAGGACCAGACCGTGCGCGGCACAGTGAAGGGTCTCAAGACGTCGTTCTCTCTCCGGCTCAGCGAGACCGAGGACCGCCTTGACCCGCCCTATTACCTGTTCCGGGCTCAGGCGGGCGAAACGATCAAAGGTCTCAACCCGCTCGGCGCGCGTGTCCAAGAGGTCAAAGAACGGCTGCGGATCGTAACCGAGGACGATAAAGATCGAGAATTTGCCTTCGCATCGGTGTCGAGCGATGGAACCGTCACGCTCGATGAAATCAAGCAGGGCGAAGAGTTCGCGAGTTCCTACCGGCCCAAGAAGGTGCGCGCAGGGGACTTCATTTACAACCCGATGCGCATCAATATTGGCAGCATCGGTATTGTCCCTGAATCCGACATGGATATCATTACTAGCCCGGACTACGTCGTATTTAGGGCGGTGGGTATCAATCCAAACTTCCTTCTCAATCTGATGCGGTCGCCGTTTTACCGTATGTACATCGACGTAGTTTCCACCGGCTCGATTAGAGACCGCCTGTATTTTGAAGACCTCCAGAAGCTCCGGTTGCCTGATACTCCGGACCCAGAGCAAACGATCATCTCGGAATTCGGCCGGCGGGTCGATCAGCAAAGCCGTGACTTGCTGGCGGAAATCCGAAGCCAGCGGGCTAAAGTCAACGAAAGGCTCCACGCGCTGGTCCGTGAGGTGGAAGCCCGTACTGATGACGCGACTGTTCCGGAGAAATTTCGCGCTCTGGCCGACCGATGGATTCGAGAGACGGCTATCGTCTCTTCGATCTCGAAGAAGCTAAAGCACCCGGCATATCGCGAGATCGTCAAATTGGGTGAAGCCGTAATTCCGTCGCTCCTAACCGAACTCGCCGAGCGCCCGGACCACTGGTTCGCTGCGCTAGAGGAGATCACCGGCCGCGATCCGGTGAGTGAGACCGACCGAAGGGACATTGCGAGGGCAGCGCAGGCATGGGCCGCTTGGGGGCGTGACAATGGATTTGCCGTGAATGTCTGAGGAGTATCTGTCCCCCGAGTTGGAGGCAAATTTCCCGAACCTACGACGCGGCGAGTATCACAAGACCAGCGAGAACACTCCGGTCTACAACTGCATCGCCCATGCAGCCGATGACGACAGCGTTTGGTGGTGGCCGGACGAAGGCGTCGGTATCTACTGGCCTGCCGACATTCCCAAGGAGGAAACCGTCGAGAGGTTCATCCAGGCGTATGCAACCGTCGGCTATGAGGTCTGTGGGCACCAGAACCGAGAGTTCGAGGAAGGCTTTCAAAAGGTCGCGATCTATGTGGATGATGATGGCGCTCCCTCCCATGCCGCGCGGCAACTCCCCTGCGGACGTTGGACGAGCAAGCTAGGTCGGGCTGAGGACATCTGCCACGACACGCTGGAAGCGATCGAAAGCGATCCGATTTTAGGTTTGGGCTATGGTAAGGTTTCGACCATTCTGCGGCGAGCGGTTGAGATTACTGAGTGAAGTATATTAATCTCTGCAGGGGAGGGGTTGGGGTGGGGGCCGACCTCCATCCCGGCGCCTGTGAAGAGCCCCCGCCCCCTACCCCTCCTCTGAAGGGGAGGGGCTAGGATCGTGTCGAACGCCCGCAGCTTCCTCATCCCCCTCCGCCACTGGGTCGCGTCGCGCCGCCATTCGCCGGGGCAATCGACCGGATCACTGACCCGCCGGATGATCACTATCGCGGCGCTGTGGATCAGCGTGCTGCTGATCGGCGGCGGCTTCGCGCTCGACCGGGTCCTGAGCGAGGCGATCACCCGCAACTTCGACGCCCAGCTCGAATATGTCCTCAATGCGATGATCGCATCGGCCGAGATCGGCCCGGATGGCGAGGTCCGTTTCAACCGGCCGCTCGGCGACCAGCGCTTTCTCGAGCCCTATTCGGGTCTCTACTGGCAGGTCTCGGGTCACGGCCACGAACCATTTCGTTCACGCTCGCTCTGGGATCGCGCGCTTCGGCAGGGCGCCAAGCATCAGGGCCGCGAACTCCAGGTCGCCGACAGCGAGGAATTCCCCGGCGAGCCGCTGCGCGTGCTCGAGCGAGAGGCACGGCTGCCCGGCGCGACCACCGAATGGCGCTTTCAGGTCGCCGCCAGCCGGGCAGCGCTGGACGATCAGATCGCCGTCCTCCGTCGTACGCTGGTCCGTTCCTTCGTGATCCTGGGACTGGGGCTGCTAATCCTGGCGGCGCTTCAGGCGACCTATGGGCTGTGGCCGCTACGCAGCCTCCGCCGCGCGCTGGCCGGCGTGCGATCGGGATCGAGCGCGCGGATCGACACCCAGCTGCCCAATGAGGTGGCGCCGTTGGTCGAGGAACTGAACGCCCTGCTCGCGCATAATGACCGCCAGGCCGAGGAAGCGCGGCGCCATGCGGGAAACCTTGCCCATGCCCTGAAGACGCCGCTGACCGTGCTGATGAACGAAGCGACCGCGAACGGCCCCGAACTGGCCGAGACCGTGGTCCGCGCGACGATGACGATGCGCCGCCAGGTCGATCATCATCTTGCCCGCGCCCGCGCGGTCGGCCGGCGTGCGAACGCCCAGGCCCGCGCGCCCGTCTGGCCATCGCTCAAGGCGGTCGAGCGCGCGATGTCGCGCCTGCACCGTCATGTGACCGTCGACCTCGCCGGGGATCAGCAGGCGGAGGTGCATGTCGAGCGGCAGGACCTCGACGAGATGCTGGGCAATCTGATCGAGAATGCCGCCAAATATGGCCAGGGCCGGGTGTTCGTGACGGTGGTGCGCGAAGTAACCGACTTTCCGGCCAACAAGAAGCCCGACTGGGTGGAGATACTGATCGAAGATGACGGCCCCGGTATCCCCGCCGAGGAACGCGACAAGCTGTTCGAACGGGGCGCGCGGCTCGACACCGGCAAGCCCGGCACGGGCCTCGGCCTTGCGATCGTCCGTGATGTCGCGGGAATCTATGGCGGCAAGATCACGCTCGAGGAGAGCGAGGATCTTGGCGGGCTGCTGGTACGATTGCGGCTGCCGGCGGCTTCTTGATTTGTTTTCGCCCTCAGACGCCGGGCGGCCAGCATCCGCTGGCCTTGGCTTCCTCGCATAAGCTCGGGCGGCCGTTCGGCCTTGCGGACCCCGCGGGTCCGTTGTTTCCCAACATTAAACGGTCATCCCCGCCCGGCCGGCGAGCTCCACGACATATTGCCAGGCGACGCGGCCCGAGCGGCTGCCGCGCTGGGTCGCCCAGGCGATCGCGTCGAGCGGCTCGAATGTCAGGCCGAAGCGATCAGCATAGCCCCGGACCGTCGCGACATAAGTGTCCTGATCGCAAACGTGGAAACCGAGCGACAGGCCGAAGCGGTCGGCGAGCGCGAGCTTGTCGTCGACGACGTCGCGTGGGTTGATCGGGCTGTCCTGCTCCTTGAGGTCGCGCGAGACGATGTGGCGGCGGTTGGCCGTCACATGGAGCCGGGCGTTGGGCGGCCGCGCCTCGGCGCCGCCCTCCAGCATCGAGCGCAGCAGCCGTGGCCCCTGACCGCCCGCCGCCTCATCGAAGCCGAGATCGTCGATAAACAGGATGAAGGCCCGTGGAACGCCGGCGATCAGATCGAACAGGTGCGGGAGATCGCCGACCTTTTCGCCAGTGATCTCGATCAGCGCGATATCGTACCCCCCATCGCGCAGATGGCCGACCGTCGCCTTGACCAGGGCCGACTTGCCCGCGCCGCGCGCGCCCCAGAGCAGCACGTCATGCGCCGCGGCGCCGGCCGCGAGCCGGCGCGCATTTTCGAGGATAGCTGCCTTCTGCATATCGATGCCGGTCAACAGATCGAGCGGCAGCGGCGCAAAGGCGCGCGCCTCGGCAAGGCCGTGATCGCGCCAGACATAAGCAGAATGGACGGCCGGATCGGCGTGCGGCGCAGGCGGCGGCGCGAGCCGTTCGAGCGCGTCGGCGATGCGGGTGAGGAGGGCGTCGGTCATGGGCCGGCGATAGTCCAACCATGTCCGCGATGCTAGGCCACCGCCAGCATGCGGCAGGCCTGACCGCTTCGGCAGGATCGACGTCGCGCGGCAGGTGCAGGATCAGCTCAGATGGCATTCCATCCAGCAGGGGATTGCACAAAATCGTCGAACAGCGGGCGGCGGCGCCATCCTTCGCATCGATCGCCAAAGCGGCGCCGCCATGATCCGCCCCCTTCTGGGTGGCCAACTTCTATTTTAAAATAGGCCGCAATGTGACGGCCATGGCGCTCCGTCCGCCGCTCAGACCTGCAGGGCGACCTCGCCGGCTGCCGTCTCCTCGGCCCGCCCGACCTTGGCCTTCACCGATACGGCAAGCGCGCTCATCCGGGGCATGCCGTGATATGGGTCGGCATCATCCTCCCAACTGATCAGTTCGTTGACGTTCGAGCCATCGCGCCGCGGATCGTAGGGGACGCCGGGCCTCGGACCGAATCCGTGAGTCATGCCGACAACGCCTTCACGCATGTCGGCATCGCCTTCCACGAAGCCCACGATTTCGCCGTGGCGTGAGCGGATCGCCACCTCGTCGCCCTCGCCAACCCCTATCCGGGCCATGTCGGTCGGGTGCATCCACAGCGGATTATAGCCGGTGCGCACCACACCCCGGGGCCGTGGGGCGCTGTTGGTCGCCCCCTGTATGCGACGGCCGATAAACAGGAAGGGGAACTCGTCATCGGTCTTGCGGCGGGCGAGCGGATTTTCGGTCCGCAGTGCCGCCAGTTCCGCCAGCATGGTCGGGTCACCAAGCTGGAGTCGCGCCGTGCAGGAGGGATCGCGCGGTTTGACATATTCGCGCGCCGCTTCGAAGATCCCGCCGTGCGGGTGCCGCTTGACTTCCTCCAGTGGCACGGCGCTGTCGTGGCAGAGCAGTTCGACCAGATACTCCGTCTCCGGCTCTCGGGTCATGTCGAACGCAATCCGGTCGTCCGGGCCGGGGCCGGTGACGTGCGACAGCGGCAGGCCGAGCTTCTGTGCCACGCGATAGTAGATCTGCCAGCTTTCCATCAGGTCTGAGCCGGCCGGTGGCTTCAGCAGAGCCTTGCGGTAGTAGGCGTAGGGTTCGTTCCAGTCATAGCCGTGATGAAGGTCGCCGATCGCCTCGTTCGCAGCCGAAACGGCTGAGGTCTCCAGCTCGTCGTAAGTCGCGATGATGTAGTCGGCATGGGCGGAGGTCGCCGAGATCTCGATATCGTGCATTACCAGGAGGTCGAGCTCGCCAAGGGCCCTCACTGTCTTGGCCGTGTCAGGCCAGCAATTATAAGCGCTGCCGTGGAGGAACAAGGCCCGCACCCGGTCAGGGCCATCGCTCAGCATCAGCTCCGGCAAGGCGGCGGCGGGCAAGCCGGCTACCGTGAGCCGGTAATTGTACTTCGTGATCGGCCCACCAAACCAGGCCGGGCGTGGCGCCTTCGGCTGGGCGCGCCATTCGCGGCGCGGGGTGAGCACGCGCGGCCGCGAAACCTGGTCGCCCTCGCGCGACCAGAAGCCGCGCAAGGTCTGCAGGCAGAGCGCCAGATAGCTCATCAGGTTGCCCCGGGTCGCCATGTTGGAACCGATTCCGGGGGCGGTATCGCCTCCGCTCGATTCGATCAGGATGCGCGCTGCCGCGATCAGGTCCTCAACGGCGAGGCCGGCGCGTGCCGCAACATATTCCGGCGTAAATTCGGCGACCGCGCTGCGCAGCGCTCCCACCCCTTCCGCGTTCTCGGCCAGGAATGCCTCGTCGGTGCCGCCCAGAGCGAATATCAAATGGATGAGGCCGGCGAGCACTGTCGGATCCTCGCCCGGGATGGCCTGAAGGTGGACTGCGGCGCGCCGCGCCGTTTCGGTCCGCCGCGGATCGATGACCACCATGCGAAGGCCGCGCTTTTCCAGCTGCTTGAGCTGCCACGCAGGATTTTGCGGCAGGTACTGCTTGGAGACGATCGGATTCCCGCCGATCAGAAGCAACGTCTCCCACTGGTCCGGATGCATGCGTCCGCCCTGCCAGGAGCCATGCAGCGCCTGCGAGATCAACAGGCCCGGCTGATCGATCGTCATGGGCGAAAAGAACATGCGCGAGCCGATTGCCCTGAGGAAGCTGGGCATCATGATCTTGGAGGTCGGCTGCGCAGTGACGGGCGTGCCGAGGAAGGTGGCGACGGCTTTCGGACCATGGGCATCTATGATCCGCTCGAGCCGGGCGGCGATTTCCTCGACCAGCTGTTCGCTGGAGATCGGCACGCGGGTGCCATCCGGCAGGCGCTTGAGGCTGTGCAGCAGACGGTTCGGATTCCCGTGCGCCTCCGGGATAGCGCGGCCCTTGGGGCAGGTGTAGCCGCGATAGAGCGGCGCGTCATGATCGCCCTCGACCTTGATCGGGCGGTCTCCGTCGAGCGTGATCACGATCGGGCAGCTGGCATTGCAACTGCGACATACAAAAAGGCGCTGTTCCATCGGCGGCTTACTCCTGCCAGATATCTTCCCGGTTCCGGAGCGGCACGCAAGCGCATTTCCAGGTGCGGCGCGCAGCCAGGCGCGGGCGCATCCGCGCCAACGGCCGGGGTGGGAGCGGCGCGAAGGCCCACGCCTCGGCCAGGCCGTGGTCGCGCCAGACATAGGCGGGATCGGCGTGCGGGGCAGGCGGCGCCAGCCGTTCGATCACGTCGGCGATGCGGATGAGGAGGGCATCGGTCATGAGGCGGGGATTGGACGAAGCTGTGAAGCGACGCCACGTCTGAAAGCCCTCTCCCACGTGGCAAGAGGGGAACCGCCGCCCAAGCGGTGAGGGCAGGGCATGCGCCATCGACAGGAGCATGGCCAGATACTCGCCTGTCCTCTCCCTCCCTAACCTAAATAAGAGAGCGTTTTCACACCTCGATCGCATATTGCTTCAGCAGATCGTACAGCGTCGGCCGGCTGATACCGAGCATCTTCGCGGCGTTGGAGATATTGCCCTCGCTCCTCGCCAGTGCGCGGGTGATCGCGGCGCGGTCGGCGGCTTCGCGGACCGCCTTCAGGTTCAGATAGCCGCCATCCTCACGATCGGGGGCGAGGTCGAGGTCATCGGCGGTGACCAGCTTGCCGTCGGCCATGATCACCGCGCGCTTTAGCTTGTTCTCCAGTTCGCGGACATTGCCGGGCCAGTGCCAGCCGTCGATCGCCGCCAGCGCGTCGGGGGCGAAGCCCTTCACGGCCGAATTCATGTCGCGGGTCATTCGCCTGAGCAGCGCCTTGGCGATCAGCAACGCGTCGCCGGGCCGCTCGGCGAGCGAGGGAATGCGAACGACGATCTCGGCGAGACGATAATAGAGATCTTCGCGGAAGCGGCCGTCGCCGGTCATCGCGTCGAGATCCTGATGGGTCGCGCAGACGATTCGCGTGTCGACCGGAATGGCCTTGCGGCTGCCGATCCGTTCGATCACCCGCTCTTGGAGGAAGCGGAGCAACTTGACCTGCAGCGGCAGCGGAATGTCGCCGACTTCGTCGAGGAACAGCGTACCGCCCTGCGCCAGCTCGATCTTGCCCTCGGTCGTCCTGATCGCGCCGGTGAAAGCGCCCTTTTCATAGCCGAACAGCTCGGCCTCGAGCAGCGTCTCGGGAATGGCCGCGCAGTTGATCGCGACGAAAGCGCCGGTGGAGCGCTTGCTCCGCGCATGGAGGTGGCGGGCGAGGACCTCCTTGCCGGTGCCGCTCGCGCCGAGCAGCATCACCGAGACATCGGTGCCGGCAACGCGCTCGACGGTGCGGACGACCTTGAGCATCGCCGGATCACTGGTGATGAGCCCGCCGTCGCCCTTGCCGCCCTGCGCCTGAAGCCTGGCATTTTCGCGCTCGAGGTCGTGGAGCTGGAAGGCGCGCGCGACGATCAGGCCGAGCTCGTCGATGTCGACCGGCTTGTGGTAATAATCATAGGCTCCAGCCGCGATTGCCCGCAGCGCGCCCTCGCGATGCCCCTGGCCCGAAGCGACGATGACCTTGGTGTCGGGCTTGAGCGACAATATCGCATCGAGCGTGGCGAAACCCTCGGTCGTGCCATCCGGATCGGGCGGCAGGCCGAGATCGAGCGTCACCACCGCCGGCTCATAATGGCGAAGCGCATCGATCGCCGCCTGGCGCGTGGTGGCGGAGACCACCTCATAATCCTCATAGGCCCAGCGCAACTGCTTCTGCAGGCCCTCGTCGTCCTCGACGATCAGCAGGCGCGGCCTCGTCACGCCGTTCACGCCGTCGTTCCGCTGCGCGTGCCGCCGAGCAAGGCCGCCATCGGCAACAGGATCGTGAACCTGCTGCCCTCGCCAGGCCGGCTCTCCACCTCGATGCTGCCCCCCATTCCCGCGACGATCGAGCGCGCCTCGAAGGCGCCGATGCCGAAACCGCCCTCCTTGGTCGACGCGAACGGATCGAACAGCTTCGAACGGATGAACTCGGCGGACATGCCATGGCCGCGATCGACGACTTCGACCATGGCCTGAAGCCCCCGCCGGCCGAGGTGGATCTCGACCGGCTCTCCGTCGCTGGCGTCGATCGCATTTTGGACGATATGGCCAAGCGCCTGTTCGAAACGGGCAGGGTCGACCGTCACCATCACGTCATCGTCGGCGACGATGCGCACCGGATAGGCGGCGGCGCGCCCACGCAGCACCTGCTCGGTCAGCGCCCGCAGCGAGTGCACCGCCGGCTCCGCCGGCTTCGAGCGATGATGCTGCGACAGGCGGGCGAGCAAGTCGTTCATCTTGCCTACCGAATTCTGCAGCGTCCCGATCATGTCGGCCCGAAACTCAGGATTGTCGGCATGGCGCTCGGCATTACGCGCGAGAAGGCTCAGCTGGCTCACCAGATTCTTGATGTCGTGCATGATGAAGGCAAAGCGCCGGTTGAACTCATCGAAGCGACGGGCATTCGAAAGCGCCTCCTGTCCGCGGGCTTCCGCCAGATAGCTCGCCACCTGGCGCCCCGCCACCCTCAACAGATCATCGTCTTCCTCGTCGAGCATGCGCGGCTGCTCCGGGCGCTGGAGCAAAATCGCGCCGATCAGCTGGTCGAAATGGATCAGCGGAACCAGTGCCCAGGCGTCTTCGTGGGCGAGCATCCATTCGGGCACCAGCGACAAGGCCGCGATGCTCTCGCCCTGGCGTATGCGGGCCAGCTCGATCACATCGCGCGACGCTTCGAGATGGACGGCGAGATCGGCGGAGCCCGCCGACTGGGGCGCGGCGAGATCGCGCCAGTTCCATTGCGCGGCGCTTTCCAGCCCGCCATCGTCCGCGCGCAGCATCAGCAGGCCACCACCACTTTCGAAGATCTCGGCGACCGCCTGGATCGTGCGCTCGGCGAGCCCCGCGGCCGCGGCCCCAGGCTGACCGACGGTCTCGGTGAATCGCCGCCATTCGACGCGATAGTCGTAACGGTGCCGGAAAAGGTGGCGGGCGAGCGCCTTCTTGGTTCGCTCGCGGAAGCGCGTCGACGGAAAGAAGACGATCGCGAAGATGAGAAAGGCTGCCGCGAGCGTTATCACCGACAACAGCCATGTCCGGCCGCCGACGGCGAGGATCCGCGCCAGCAAGACCATCGCCGCGAGATAGACTCCACCGATGCCGAGGGTCACGGCCTGGAAGCCGGCGCTGCGCGAAACGCGCATCGGACCGAGCGTGTCGAGGCGGCTGACCGTCACCAGCAAGGGCGCGATCACTATGAGCACGAGCCCCCGCACGGCGAACAGTCCGAGCGGCCAACTGCCGGTGAGCGAGGCGACCATCGCCAGATTGGCGTCGAACGTCCACATCACAGCCAGCGCCAGCATCGGCGGCCCGAATCCCGAGCGGGCCTCGGGCAGGGCGGCAGCGTAGAGATTGTGCAGCAGGCAGACCGCGCCGGCCGCGATGCAGAAGCGCAGCGCCTGATTCGCGAGGAAAAGGCTTTCCTGGATGCGCGGGCTGCCGAGAAAAAAGAGCGGCAGCAGCTTGATGACGATGACGGCCAGGATCAGGATCGCCAGCAAAATATAGATGAGCATCATCGCCGGCCGGCGACGGCCCGGCTGGGTGGGCGGCTGCAGCGCGAACAGAAAGGCTAGCCAGGCACCGTCGGCCAGGCTTTTGGCGATGCTGGGCGGAATCGCCGGGCCGCCGAAAACGGCCACCAACGCACACCATAAGGCGGTGACGGCGCATGCGGCCGTCAGCGCCAGCCGCCGGATGCCGCCGCCGCGCATCGTGAGCTGCCAGCCGACCAGCGCGGCGAACATCAGCGCGGCAAGGCCGTGGCCGAGCTGTGACGCCATCAGCACCAATTCCTGCGGGATCGTGCCGGGGGTGGGCGTCAGGCCCGTAGGCTGCCCCAGCATCGCCGCCTCGAGGCTATGCGCCATCTAGTTCGGCGCCCTCGTCGCCCGGCCGCTGCAAGCGGGAGCCAGGCGCAGCGGCGCAAAGCCGGCCAAAGCAGGCCCGTCGGTCCGCCGACTGGAAAAGGCAGGTGGCTCGTCGGAGCGGAAACGCATTGGGTCTACCGCGCCCCTTCCGCCCAGAGCAGCACGCGCATCGTCTGAAGGATGATCAGAACGTCGAGAAACGGGCTGGAATTCTTGCTGTAATAGAGGTCATATTCGAGCTTGTGGCGCGCATCCTCGAGGCTTGCGCCATAAGGATAGTTGATCTGGGCCCAGCCGGTGATGCCCGGCTTCACCATGTGCCGTTCGGCGTAGAAGGGTATCTGCCGCTCGAGCTCGGCGACGAATTCCGGCCGCTCGGGACGTGGACCGACGAAGCTCATATCGCCGGTCAGCACCGTCCAGAGCTGCGGGAGCTCGTCGACCCGGACGAGCCTGATGATCCGGCCGATCCGGGTGATGCGCGCGTCGCCCTTCCGCGCCCAGATGGCGGCGCCGCCGGCCTCGGCGTCCGAACGCATCGAGCGCAGCTTGAGGATGACGAAGCGACGGCCGTTCAGCCCCACCCTCGTCTGGCGATAGAAGGCCGGCCCGCGACTATCGAGTTTCACCAGCAGCGCCGTCACCAGGATCAGCGGCGACACGAGGATCAGGAGAATGGCGCTCGCGGCGATATCGAAGCCGCGCTTGAGGAGCATCTGCAGCTGCCGACCTGAGGAAAATCCGTCCGAGAAGATCAGCCAGGAGGGATGCAGTGTATCGAGATCGATCCGCCCGGTCTCCCGTTCGAGGAAAGTCGAGATGTCGGTCACATGCACGCCGGTGGTCTTGAGCCGCAGCAGCGCGTCGATCGGTACCGTGTTGCGGCGCTCGTCGAGCGCGAGCACGACTTCGTCGGCCTGGGTCCGGCCGACCAGATCGGCGAGGCTGGTGACATCGGTCCTGCAGATCGCCGTCTCGATCAGCGCCGGGGCATCCTTCATGTCGACGCAAGCCGTGATCACGAAACCCGCCCCTGGCCGCTTTTCCAGGTCGAGAACGCGCCGCGCGCGGCGGCCGGCACCGAGCAGCAGGACACGGCGCTTGAAGAGGTCGCCACTTATGAAGCCGCCGAGCAGCACCCGAACGACCATCAGCAGGACGACCGCAAGCACCATCGAGTAGAGCGAGTTCGACCGCCATAGCGAAAGCAGCGGAAAGGCAAAGCGCAGCACGGAAATCAGGATCACGCCGAGCGATATGGCCACGAGCAGCCGCGCGACCGCGAAGCGGAAGGCCTGCATGGCATCGGCGGAATATACTCCGACCCCGATCATCGCCGCCTGCATCGAGAGGGCGAAGGTCAGTAGCTGTGGCAGGCGATCCCAGACCGTCCCCGCATCCATGCCCAACTGCCGCAGCCGGAGCACCCAGCCGGCTTCCGCCACGAGTAGCAGGACGGCGAAGTCGACGACGCATAGCACGACGACCGGATAGGCAACATAATGCTTGAACAGCCTGATCAACTCACCGCCCTCGCGCGGGTCGACGCCGGCACCTTGCACCTTGGTTCCGGTTTCATATCCCCAATCATGAAACCCCCTTGCCGCCCGCGTGTTGGGCCCCGATAACGGCCACTCCCTTCTGGACCATGGAGCCAGTCATTTCCACCTTGATTACGCCCGTGATATTATCCGGGGGATCGGGCACGCGTCTCTGGCCGCTGTCCCGATCGAGGAAGCCTAAGCAGCTGCTCGCGCTGACCGGCGACAAATCGATGCTGCAGATGACCGCGGCGCGCTGCACCGACCGGCCCGGCTTCGGTCCGGCGATCGTCGTCACGAACGCCGCGCATGCCGACGAGATCGCCCGTCAGCTCGCCGACTCGCCCCCCGCCGCGATCGTCCTTGAACCGGCCGGCCGCAACACCGCGCCAGCGATCGCCCTCGCCGCGCTGGAGGCATCCGACGACGCCGTGTTGCTGGTCATGCCGAGCGACCATGTCATCAACGATGTGGCCGCGTTCCGGACGGCAATCGAAGCGGCCTTGCCACTTGCGCGCGATGGATGGCTCATCACGTTCGGCATTACCCCGGACAAGCCCGAGACCGGCTATGGCTATATCCGTCGCGGCGCGGAGATCGCCGGCGGCGTCTACAAGGTCGAGGCCTTTGTGGAGAAACCGGACCTCGCCCGCGCGCAAAGCTATCTGGCGGCGGGCGACTATAGCTGGAACGGCGGCATCTTCCTGTTCCGCGCCGACACCTATCTGGCGGCGCTCGAGCGATATCAGCCGCTCATGGTCGCCGCGGTTCGCGCCGCACTCGAACGCGGCGAGCGCGGGGACGGGTTCATCCGTCCCGATGCCGAGGCCTTCCTGGCCAGCCCTGCTGAATCGATCGATTACGCCGTGATGGAAAAATCCGATCGCGTTGCCGTCGTGCCGGTGGAGATGGGCTGGTCGGATGTCGGCAGTTGGGACGCGTTGCACCTGCTCGGCCCGGACGACGGCGAAGGCAATGTGATCCAGGGTGACGTCGTTGCAATCGACACCCGTAATTGCCTGATCCGAAGCGAAGGGCCCGTCGTCACGACCGTCGGAGTCGAGAACCTGATCATCGTCGCTACCCGCGACGCGGTGATGGTCCTGCCGCGCGGCGCGAGCCAGGCGGTCAAGCAGGTGGTCGAGGCGCTGAAGGCCAGAGAACATGAGACGCTCGACGTTCCCTTCTAAGGCACCGCACCGAGGCAGGCGGCGCGGCCGTGGTGGCGGAGCCCGTCGGTAGAGCCGCTCGGCCGCCCGCTCTCCGGGGCGCCCACCAACGCCTCCCGCAAAAACCACGACACGCTGCGCATGCAAGGGCAATTGCGCGACGGGCCAATCTGAGCCATCAAGCTCTGGTTCGGGCAGGTTTGATGAGGATTGCAACTGGTGAGCCACCCCCCCTCCGGGACGCGGGTTCTGATCGTCGAGGACGACTCCATCATCGCCATGACCGCGGAAGACATGCTCGACGAAGTCGGCTGCCGAACCGCGGCAATAGCCGGGACGGTCGAGGAGGCGCTCGCGCGGGCGGACGACACCGATTTCGACATCGCCCTGCTCGACCTCAATCTTCGCGATGAGGACAGCCTTCCGGTCGCCCGCCGTCTGCGAGAAACGGGCAAACGCTTCGTGTTCGCGACGGGCTATGACGGCCTGCCACCCGACAGCGACTTCGCCGACGCGCCAGTGATATCCAAACCATATCGGATCGATCAGCTCGCCAAGATCATCGCCGATACCATGGGAGACTGAGGCGCGGCAGGCGGTTGTCCTTTCCGACGGGAAGCGACAAGATTCTGTCCGCTTCAGATTGAATCGGACCGAGTCTCCCTTTTTTTGTTTGCCGTGATTTTCGAGCCAGCGGATGTTCCTCTGCCTCGAGATCACTCTATGTCTTGCGCAATATGTCGAGCGCCGCCGCGGTCATGGCCTCGACGGCTGTCGAGATCACCGCTTCGGCATCGGGGGCCCAGAAGGGGCTGTGAATCGACGGCAGCTTGGCCAGATCGCCACCGGCCGCGTCCCAGCTTTTTTTCGGCACCCCGCCTACCCAGAACATCGTTGATTCGATCGTCGGGTCCGCCAGATAATATTGGCTGAAATCCTCCCCGCCCATCTGCGGGCGGCTCCGCACGAGGCGATCCTTGCCGAAGCGCTGGCCGAACAGTTCGGCCAGGCGCGTCGTCTGCCCCGGCGTATTGAAGGTGGCCGGCGTCCGTTCGTCGCGGACGGCGACGATCGGCAGCTGATCCTCGGGCATGCCCGCCGCGAGCGCTTCGGCCCTCGCGATACGCGCGATGCCGTCGAGCAGATGCTGCCGGACCTCGGGCTTGTAGGACCGGACGGTGATCTGGAGCCTGGCCTCCGGCGGAATGATATTGTGCTTGGCGCCGGCCTGGAAGCTGCCGACCGTCACCACCGCCGATTCGAGCGGATCGATCTCGCGCGATACGAGCGTCTGCAAGGTCGTGACGATCCTGGCGGCGATCACGATGGGGTCCTTGGCGAGATGCGGATAGGCGCCATGGCCGCCGACGCCCTTCACCACCATGTCCACCGAGTCGACATTGGCCATGATATAGCCATCGACATAGCCGATCGTGCCAGCTGGCAGCGACGCCGAGTCGTGGAACATGATCACGTTGGTCGGTTTGGGAAAGCGGCTGTAGAGCCCATCGGCCAGCATCGCCCGCGCGCCCGAGCCGATCTCCTCGGCCGGCTGGGCGATCATGATCAGCGTGCCCGACCAGCTGGCTTTCGACGCGGCGAGGCGGCGCGCGGTTCCGATCCAGCCGGTCATATGCGTGTCATGACCGCAGGCGTGCATCACCCCGTTGTTGCGGCTGGCAAAAGGCAGCCCGGTCTGTTCGGTAACGGGCAGCGCGTCCATATCCGCGCGCAGCATCACCACCGGGCCAGGACCGTTGCGCAACAAGGCGACGACGCCGGTGCCACCGACGCCGGTTGTCACCTCGAAACCGGCCTTCTTCGCCTCGGCCGCCATGATGCCGGCGCTCCGGATTTCCTTGAAGCTCAGCTCGGGATGGGCGTGAAGATCGCGATAGATGGCGATCAGGCTCGGCATGTCCGCGACCACGGCATCGCGAAGCGGATCAGCCGAAAGGGGCGCCGCGATGAAGGTGGTGACCAGCAGTATCGCAGGGGAAAGTCTCATTCGGATCCTTTTGGCGTCAGTTCGAGGATGTCGATCGTCGATTCCCAGCGCGGATAGGGAAAGGCGATCCGCCAGCGACCGGCGTCGATACGCTCGACAATGCCTGCCATGTCGCGCTCGGCATCGCGGCCATAGGGAAGCGGCCGGGCTTCGTCGCCAAGCATCATCGCGCCGAGAAAGATCATCCGCCTTCCATCGTCCGGCAGGATGTCGCCGACCGGCCGCTGCGAACCGCCGATCTTGGCGAAGTGCAACCGTCCCTCATCCACCGTGATCCGACAGGTGAACGGCGGATAAGCGACGAAATCGGAAAGGCCCTCGGTCTTGGCACCCAGCTTCACCATCCGGCACCGGTAATCCCCGAGCGGGAGAAGCGGGTCGTCCAGCGCCGCGTCGGGCCGCAGCAGCGCGCCAAGCGCGCCTATCTGCGCGCGCTTGCCCGCGGCTATTGCCTTTTCGAGTCCCGCCATCCAGGCCGCACGCCATTTCGCCAGCCGATCGCGATCAGGGGCGGTGGCGATGGCATGCCAGTCATTGGGCCGCGTCTTCAGCGGCTTGGGCCCGGAATCGAGCGTTTTCGATCCGCATGCCGCGAGCAGCAGCAGGGCGACCGTCGCCGTGACCTTTCGAACCATCGGCACCCGAGCGTCTCCTTTCGCCCCTCGCCGCCAGCCTGACTGCCGCCGGACAGCTTGGCAAGCGCGTGAGCGCCGCCGGTGCGGCGGCGGACCTTATTGCGCGGTCCAGCCGCCGTCGATCGAGAGGTTGGCTCCGGTGACTTGGGCCGCTTCGTCGCGGCACAGATAGAGCGCCATGGCGGCGACCTGTTCGGACGTGACGAATTGTTTGGTCGGCTGGCCGGCGAGCAGCACGTCGTTCATCACCTGCTCGCGGGTCATGTTGCGCGCCTTCATCGTGTCCGGGATCTGATGTTCGACAAGCGGGGTCCAGACGTAACCGGGGCTGATACAGTTGGCAGTGATGCCGAAGGTGGCGACCTCGAGCGCGATCGTCTTCGTCAATCCGGCCAGACCATGTTTGGCGCTGACATAGGCCGACTTGAACGGCGAGGCGGTGAGCGAGTGCGCCGACGCGGTCTGGATGATCCGGCCCCATTTCTTCGCCTTCATGCCAGGAATGGCGAGGCGCGCCGTATGGAAGGCACTGCTCAGATTGAGGGCGAGGATCAGATCCCACTTCTCGACCGGAAACTCCTCGATCGGCGAGACATGCTGCATGCCCGCATTGTTGATCAGGATGTCGACAGTACCGAAGGCGGACACAGCCTCGGCCATCATCGCCTCGATCTCGTCGACCTTCGTGAGGTCGTGCCCGCTGTAGATCGCGCCGGCGCCGCTCGCGGCCGCGAGGCTCTGCCGCTCCCTTTCGATCGATTCGGCGTCACCGAAGCCGTTGATGACCAGATTGGCACCCTCGCCGGCCAGCGCCTTGGCATAGGCCAGGCCGATGCCCGATGTGGAACCTGTCACGAGCGCGGTCTTTCCCTTGAGGAACATTGGAGATCTCCGGATCAACGGGGGGTGAGGTCGAAGGCGGCGGTGCTTCCGTCGTAGATGTTGCGCGCGATCAACCCGGCCCGGCTCATCGTTTCGGCGATCGAGGCACGGCCGGCAGCGATATGATCGCGCAGGGTCCGCTGCGAAAATTCATAGTCGCTGGAGCCGCCTTCCCAGCCATTGGCGCGGTAGATCAGCTGAACGAGGCTGAGGCTCGATTCCGCCGTGATCGCCCGCAACGCCTCCACGTCGGGGTCGTCGGCGAGTTCGGCCGGCAGCTTGTCGAGCAGGCGCGCCACGAGCTGGTGCTCCTGCCGACTGCGGATCAATGCGTCGGAAATCTGACGCGTGCGGCTCGAATAGCGGATCTCCTTCTCGCGCGCGAAAACGTCCCACATCGTTTCCGGTATAGTGTCAGTGGCCGGAAAGAGGTCGACCTGGAAGACGAGCATGTCGCCCGGCTGATGATCGACTATGTGGCTCAGCGGCGTGTTTGAGACGAGTCCACCATCCCACCAGAGGCCGCCGTCGATCGCAACCGGGGGCAGCCCGGGGGGGAGCGCCCCCGACGCCATCACGTGGCGCGCATCGATCCGGTCACCCAGCCGATTATCGAAATAGCGGAAATTGCCGCTCGCGATCTCGACCGCGCCGACCGAGAAGCGCGTCGGCCCGTCGTTCAGAAGATCCCAGTCGACCAACTCGGCGAGGGTGTCGGCCAGCGGTGCGCTGTCGTAGAAGCTCAGCGCACCGGGCGCACCGGGCGGCGCCAGAAAGGGCGAGAGCCATCGCGGCCGGAACAGGCCCGGCACGCCGAACATGGCCACCATGGCCGCCGCCATCTGATGAAAGGCCGCGCGGCCGTATACGCCGCCGAAGATCGGGGCGGCCGGGATCGCGACCGACACCTTGTTCCAGAAGGCGTGGAGCCGTTCGAGCCGACGGCCGCACGGATTGCCTGCTATGATCGCCGCGTTGATCGCGCCAATCGATATCCCTGCCACCCAGTCGATCGGAATGCGCGCCTCGTCCAGCGCCTCAAAAACGCCGAGCTGAAAGGCGCCGAGCGCACCGCCGCCTTGTAGCACCAGCGCAACATGATCGGGCAAGGGCAGTCCGGTCGCGGCGTGCCTGATCGGGGCGGAGTCGGCCATATCCGCTTAATGCGCGCTATGTTGCATCGCATCAAGAGCGCGCGGATCCCGGACAGCGAAAGGGCCGGCACCGCGGCCGGCCCTTCCTCCTCCGAGCGGCTTACCGATAGCCCGAAGGCGCCACATTCAGCTGGCCGATCAATATGTTCCGGCGAAAGCACGGTTCAGATAATGCGGCCCTTCCGACTGCTCCTCATCCTTCCACGCCTGGAGGGCCTGCGCCGCAGTGCGGTTGATGTGAACCTTGTCGTCGACAGTCTCCACCCAGGAACAGGGGATAGAATGATGGTGGCCGCCGGCGCTCCTGTCGCTCTTGGTCAACAGGATGAGATCGCCGCGCACATGATCGACGGTGCCGACATGCGAGCCGTCCGACCCCACCACCTCCTGATGCTCCTCGACCTTCTGCAGGAGCTGGCGCTGACCCTGCCGCCGCGTGCGCCAACCGCCGAAATCGGACTCGAAGCGGCTCTGATTTTCGCGTTGATAGTCGTGATAGTCGCGGTCCAACGCCTCCACCTGGCGACGGCGCCAGGCTGAATAATTGGGGTCCAGGCCCCAGTCGTCATGACGCGACCCGGCGCCCAGCCCATAGGTGCTCGTCGCCCCGGCGCCGCGACCGACGCCATAGCTCTCTCCATAGCCGCTTCTCCCGGCATAATGGCCGTAGGTACCGCCGCCCAGGCCACCGCCCCGCTCACGCGCGGCATAGCGATCGCGGTCGTCATAGTCGCGATCGGGGCGCCCGCGATCACCCCGGTCGCCATAGCCTTCGGCGTCGTAGCCGCGTCCATATTCGCGCTGACGAACCCGCTCGTCCCAGCGACGGCGGCGTTCGGCTTCTTCGTCACCAAACCACGACCGCACTTCATCGCCCGCGCGGTCGAAGAAGCCCCGATCATCCTCATAATCCCGCGGACCGCCATAGCCGCGTTCGCGATAATCGCGGTCACGATCGAAATCGGTCCGTGAACGGCCATATCGGCCATCGCCATAGTCGCGATAAGAGCGACCGGAGCCTTCGTATCCCATTGCATCCTCCTGATTCACGCATGAAACGACGGGCGCGCATTACATGGTTGGTCGATGCGCGCGGCGAGAGGAAAACGGCCAGATGCCGGTGGTCGTTCCCTTATTGGGGTCAGTCGCCACAGCTCGAAGGCGAGCGGTTCGCCGCCGCCGAAACGATGTTCCGGACCGCGTCCGTCCCTCAGCCAAGGGCGAATTCTGCGCTGTTGCATCGCGTGCCGCGTGCGGCTAGAGGGAGCGCCCGGCGTGCGGGGCTGTAGCTCAGATGGGAGAGCGCTGCAATCGCACTGCAGAGGTCAGGGGTTCGATTCCCCTCAGCTCCACCACGCCGCGCCGTTGATTTTCAACGATATTTCAATCAACGCATGTGAGAGATGAGTGCTAGGCAGCTCGTTTGGTATCGCACGGGTATCGCAAATGAGCGCGCGTGAACTGACCGACCTCGGCCCAGAAAGCTTCCGTCGAATCGACAAACTCCCTTAGGTACTCCGGGCGGAGGTGCGTGTAGTTCGCCCCTGAACCTCTTTCGCTGCTGTGGCCGGCTGCGGCATCGATCTGCGCCTGAGGCACGCCGCGACGCTGGTGCCAAGTATGGATGGTATGGCGCAGCGTGTTGGGTGTGCCGAGCCCGATCATCCGGGGGCGCGGTTCGACCTCCCCAAGCTTCTGCCTCGGCGGCAGCCAGATCAACTCGCCTTCAGTGTCTCTCTTGTGTTTGGCCAAGCCGTAGCTTGGATGCTTGGCGTGAGCTGCGATGAGGCAAGCCTCAAAGGCGCGCCCAATGTCATGCGTGTCGCGCTCGTAATGAGCTGGACCACCCTCGTGACGGTTCTTCTCGGCGATCGGGACGCGATATCGGATGACCTTACCGTCGATATCTTCGAGCCACGGTGCGAGCGTCGGCACCACTGGAACGATGGAACGCCGCTTTCGCGTCTGCTCCCGTCCAGCTGCATTGAAAAAGATCAGCCCGTTGCGGATTTGCGCAGCATCGAGTTCAAGAATCGCCTCGGAGCGGCCATGGGTGCTCAGATGGATCATTGCATACAGGTGGATATGACGGCGCTGGGGTTCGGCCCAGGCCGCGTCGAGGATCGCTGCAACCTGTCGAGGACTATATTCTAGTTCTCGCCGTTGTTTCTTGCCCTTCGCATCGGCGATCCTCGGCCCGTGCGAGAGGAGCTCCTCCTTGACGGCCCAGTTGATGGGACCTCGTAGAGCGGCGAGGTCGCGGCTGATAGTGGGCGCACTCGCGCCGTGAGAGCTACGCCATGTGATAAACTCGTTGACCAGCGCACGATTGATGCAGCTCACCGTCAGGCTGCCGACCAGCAAACCAGCCCCGCGGCGTTCATCGAAGAAACGTTGCAGTACCAAAACCGAGTCGGCGTACCGGCGCCCGTCAGCAAGGCTCGACACGTGCTCGGCCAACCATCGCCGCGTGATATCGTCGAGCAGGACATCGTCGGGGCGGCGTAATGTCGGAGTCGAGACCGCGCCGCGAGACTGCGCTTCGAGATAGTGGCGGGCTAGTACATCCTGCGCTGCTTGCGGGGGCTCATCAGCGCTGCCGCCTCCAATGCCAATGCTCTTGCGGCGTGTTGTTCGGCCGTCGAGCCAGCAGATTGCCCAGTCGTCTCGATCCGACCGATACCACAGCCAATATGGTCCAAGTTGGAAACGGCGCGCCCGGTTGGTGCCGCCTGATGAACCGGCTCGTTGTCCTGATTGCATAATCGATTGAGCTCTTCTGCTTCGAGCGCGGCCAGAACCGCATAAATTGGTGGCGACATCAGGGCCCTCGCATGAGCCAGCTCGAGATGAAGGCGGGTCCTGTTCCTTACAGCTCGTCTCAGCCGTTCATTCAGTTCCGATATGACGCGCGAAGCTACATCCGCTCGGTCCTCGGCAACTGAGCAAGGCGGGGGAAGAAGCTGATTGCTCATTTTGTGTGTTTTACACCATACGTTCGCGTTTGTCGAGCGGCTTCTGATATACAGCCTCGGTGACTGACGACGATGATAACCCTTATCGCTATTCCAATACCGCCGCCGCTAGAATGGTGCGTGAAGCAATCCAGCGCCACCAGGCAGAGGGCACGAGCCTTCGCAAATTGGCGAAACAGCTTCGTTACAAGGCCGCGGTAGTGCTCAGCCATTTTTCGAATGGACGGATGCCGATCCCCCTTGAACGGGTCGGCGATATCGCGACAGTGCTCCAGATCGACCCAGCAGAACTGATGGCTGCGGCACTAACCCAACGATTTCCCGATTTTGGCTGGGGTGATGTGGAGTTCACCCCCCGGCATTTGCCGCCAGACGTTAGACGCTTCGTCGCGCGCCTCGAGGCGGCGGCCGGCAAGCGCATCGAGCAGCTCACGCTGAGTCAGATATCAATCATGATGGAGGTGGCCGCTTCCCCCGACGCAGATCGCCGATGGCTCACAATTCCCGAGCTGTCTGCAATGGAGATGCTCCGAGGGATAGATCCAGACATACGATCTCAAGGGCTCAGTGACTCCGTGATGGATATCCTAATAATGCTCCAAAACTAGAATGTGTGTTTACAAACACACAACTCCCGCTATACGACAGATGGCACACCGCTGCGGACCCAGCGACGTAGCAACCATGGGTTCCTGTCAAACGAGGAAAGCTCCTTTACGGAGCGTCGCCAGTTTTTTGAGAGATATGATGAGAGTAACTACCCAGCATGCGGAAGAAGTCCTCCGGTGGGGGAACGCAGAACCGTGGAAAAACAATCGCTTGGGCAGCTTACCGAAGAATAAGGCGTTCGGACCGGAGCACGTACAGCTCGACGCTCGCGGTAACATAATTTCCATGCCGAGGTTGCTCGGCCGTCCCTGTTTTGGGCGCGTTGAAACACGAACACGCCACGGTGCCAAAAAGACTCAGCGCAACATCCGCGGCAAAATTCAAGAGGTTGAGAGCAGGTGCGGACGGTGCTTGGTTCGAGATGCCTGTCTGAAGGTCGTCTATACCAGGATCTCCGGCAATCCGATGATCGCGTCAGCTTTTCGGAAATGGCATTCCGAATGTATGGCTGGACCCGGCACGCCGACCTTTACGGGGCCGAGATTCGGACAGTTGTGGGTCGAAGTTAAACAGGCAATCATCGACTCCGGGCCATTCGAGAACGCCAACGATGCAGCCGTCGCCGAACATGAGGCAAGCAAACAGGAGCGCCGGCGGAACCAATGGCGCCAGTCTCAGCGTGGCATACGCGCAAGTAGCATCGCGCGCGGAGGCCCAGATACTCTAATGATCCGCAATGCTCCGGCGGAACGGGACCGCCGCGCTCAAAGCCTCAAGAATGCGTGCCGGTCCTCTAGCGCCTCCCGAGCAATGAAGGCGTGGAACGACGATACCTGCGATATGATCGCCGACGTCTGGCTCGCCCGGACGATTTTACAGGCGAGCCGAAGAAAAAATGGACCAACCGACATCGTCAAATGGCTGCAAACGCAGGGCAAGGATCGGGGCAAATCCTTTGGCGCTTTACGCACGCGGGTTAATCTCGATCTCAAACGCCTCACAGCCATCGAAGCCTTGGAAGGGCCGACGACGATTTGGCCACCCTTCGATCCCGCAACCGACGCAATCTTGAATGAACTCTACGAGGCGACAAAGGATCACTAACCCCCTACAGTTGTAGGCCCTACACGAAAACTGCTCACTCCCCCCTCCAATCCCCGTCAACGCCGGTTGGAGTAATTAGATTCTTTAGATTCTAGGTTTCTCAGATTACGTAACCTTGGCCTAACGCCCAAGGTAACGCGACACGCCGCACACAAGGTGCGGCGTGTTTCAAATTATTCCTGAAAAGCTGTGTTCGCCAATGGGGAATGCAGCGGCCTGTTCAACTTGGTTCCCTTTTCCCCAAAGCCTCCGGCGTGCGTGTGGAGGCCAACCCATGAGCGCGCGGAGATGGAAAAGTTGGCGGTGCGCAAGCAACAGAGCATTAGCTGGCTCTGCCACCAATTGATCCACCAAAGCAGATCTGAGCGCATCCGCTCCAGTCTCGCCCCAAAAAGATCTTGCATCAGTCTCAGCAATTCGCATTCGTATTGCATGTTCTCTACACTTTATTGCGTCGTCTCGACGTAAGCGAGGCGATTCACAGCCGGGCAAGAGGGGCGGGACCGTGTTCGCCGATAAGATGGAGAATGCGGCAGACCTGTTTGCCGGCTGGCGCCTAGACAAGTTCGACGAGCGCCCGACTCAGGTCAGGGTCAACCGGCCTCGCGCCCCTGCCGATGAAGTGGTCATAGCGGCGTTGGTCGATGTATTGCATCGGGGATCCCGCGGTCGGGATCTTCGACGGCACGATCGGCGGGTCGTATTGTAGCACGTGATGCTGCAGAGCCCCCACACTTGAGCACCCTCCGCAGCAGATGCGCGCCGGGGCGGTTCTAAGCACCCCGGAGAGGAGAGCTTGCCGCCACTGGTACACGGGGAGCCTCCTTCTTGTCTCGAAAGCCTGCCAGCGCTCCCAGCGCATTCTCGCGCGGGTCGCATACCGCTTGGCTACAGCGTATCGTCTGTTGCAAAGCAGAGCGGCAGCATCATTCAATTCCAGCTGTGATGTCGCAGACGTTCGGCTTGCCAGCCTGCCGCGCCACACTACCGTCACAGGCTGGCCGTTCACTACCGGCAAGGGAACACGTGGGAGCCTGCATTGCTGCCGAGTGATTCACGGGAATTCACCCTGCCGAGACCAGCCAGCCCTCCTTACGAACGATCCTATTGCGGCGAAAATGGTGTCAGGTGGAGTTTGGATAGTATGGCCTGGGCTTTCTTCAACGTAAGTGGGCTACCTTCGCCTTCGCACTTTCCAATTCTGGTGCAGGATAGGAAGACCGGATCGCTACCTGTGCACCAGTACAAGTTTGCATCTTCTTTACAGTTTCTTGCGCAAGTTCGCGGAAATCCCTCCATCGCTGTCCCTGCCCTGATTGCCTTCACTTGCCACCCGCATTCCACCGTTCGTCGTGCAACAAAAGCTGCGTCGAACAAGGAGACACAGAAATGGAAGCAGGTACACTCAAGCTCTATCAGCTGAATTTCAGCTCGCGCGGCGAACCGCTCCTGGTGTTTGCCAGGAACGTCCGAGAGGCGTTTTCCCTAGCCATGGAGTATCGCGATGATAGCTTTGGTGCTCAGGAGCGATCCCTGATAGTCAATGTGACGGCTGATTGGTGTCAACACGATGACGATCGCCGGCGGTTCACCATTATGCAGTTGGAACATGGAAAAGCCGGTGTCGCTTCCTATAGCGAGCATGATGGCTGGCGCCTCGAACCAACGGGTGAAGGTCGCCTCATGAAATAGGAGACGTGGAACGCGGAACGTGGGCACATCAGATAGAGCGCATCCGAATCATCTCACGCAAACATCAACAGCCGGCCGGCGATCCCAAGCCACCCTCCGGCGAGAGCTACGGCACCAGCCGTTAAAGCTCCGTCACATTCTTCTCGCCTTCAGCTGCAATTGCCTTGCGCAAGAATATTCCTCCTTACCTGCGCGCGGCAGGATGAGGCTCGGCGCTTCTGAGGCTACCAACTTCCGGCAGCGCCGAACCTTCAGCCAATTGTCGCCTGGTCAGCGGCCGGATCGCTGTTTCGCTTCAGACTTCGCGAGATATTCAAACCCCACCCCAAGGCGTTCTGAAATCTCGCTGCTAACAACCTTGAAATCCTTCTCACGGCTCGGCCTCGCCTTAAGGGCGCGCCGGCGCTCAGCGTCATCGAAGTTCTCCATGGCTTCTCCTCTCAGGCATAAACGAGGGCGGCACCCCGCTCCTCCACAATCAGGAAGTCACGCAGACGCTCCCTGATCAACTCCTCACGAGCCTCGACAAACTCCAGCAGCATATCCGGTTCCCAGAGGCTCGGATCCTCGGGGATCATATGCTGATGAAGAAAGCCAGCCTCTCTGGTGATCAGCCAGTCCCTACAGCCGGAGTCGTTCGCCGACATATTTTCACTGTAGACCAGAACTTGCAAGTCACCCTCACGGTCACAGACCTTTCTATCTTCTCGTTTGGCCCCGGTACCGCGACCGCGCAAAACTAGGACAGTAGGAGCTACTCCAGCTATTGTCGTTGGCAAAGCTTCTCGCTGCTGATGGTGGCACGCAACCGCTGCGATGCTTCATCCATACCAGGGCCAGGCGGCTCAACATAAATGTCGTTCAACTCATGGTGGGCTCCTGCAACTCCCACCCATCGTCGATCACATAGTTAGCTATGCCAACAGCCGACCTCGCCAACATAGCTTCGGTATGGCAGCGCAGCTTTTCAGAGTGTGTAAGCCACAGGTCGGTGACATCGATCACCTGGAAAATGCCATGGCGCCCATTCCAGAGCGTGCTGGCCTCCAGGATATCGCCCGCTTCATCCAACGTTGCCGCGAAGATCATTACCGGAGGGCTCAGCTTTTCAACATTCACCTGGAACAGGCGGCTGGGCCTATTGAGACTTAACATTGGACGCTCCAAAACATGTGGAGCGATTGGTTCGCGCCACCTCGATCTTCGGAACGAGGCGGCCCGTAACCGGGAGTTGGAAACCCGCAGAACCTACGAGCGCGGACGCCTTTGGCCCCGAGGGACTTGGACATGCGCGCCCGCCTCCCGGTCGAATGGATCGACCAGGGCGGTTCTGAACGAGGTTTCCACGCCTCGACTCGTGGACTGACACGAGCGGGAGCATCCTTGCCTGAGCAACTGGCGCTCATGCAAGGGTTGTGGGATTCACCATACACGGCGCAATCGCGCGGACGTCCTAGGAAAGCCGAGAAAGGTGTATCCCGGTACTGCCTATCCGCCGGAGCCCGCGCGAAGCCGAGCCATCCTCCATACGTCGGCGGACCAGGGCACTCCAGACAGTTGAATTACGTGTCCGACCGCCACGGGGTTGTGGACATCCCGATGCCGATCGAGATTCACCCCTCGCTGTACATGCACCCCGGCAAGTGGCTCATGAGCGAGGTTGTGCCCCTAAAGCCCGGTTTCGCGCTGCTGCCAAAGTCGCGGTTCGGCGTTCAAGGGACGGCCTATATCTCCGAATCCCGACCCCGAGCCGTGAACTATCGTTTCGTCAGCTTGGCCGAGCTATATTCGATGGTCCTCGGCTAGCGCAGGCGACCGTATCGCTCGACTGCAAAGCCGTCGCCGACCATCGAAACCGACAAGTCAACGCCGTCCGCGAAACACTGCAACACCCGCCGTCCATAGCGGTCGGTATCCACCTGCCGGCACTGTACCGATTTTCCGACCGTCAGAGACCGCAGATGATCACGAGCCGTGCGAACCGGTCGTCCGCGTCATCGGCCTCCCCGGTGCGATGGTCCTCGCCTCCCACGATCAGAAGGTCCTGCGTCTGATCCAAAGGCTGGATCCGGACATCATGATAAGCTTCGAGCGTGTCCCATATCAGAGCATCTGGCACGCTTCCCTTGGGCGCCGGTGCGGCGATCGCATAGGTCCGCATCGGCTCCTGTTTTGTGTGGACGACGACCTTGTCATTGACCGGCGAGTTGGTCGCGAACACTGCGGCGCCGGCCCGGATCACGGCGTCCGACTCGGTGCTGATCTCGACGAGGCCATCGCTCTCGTTGTCCGAGATGTAGGCGGTGTTCGCGTGAAAGCGAACGCCAAGGTCGGTGCAGACGCGGGCCAGGGCCGACAGATAGCGTGTGGGGTGAAGGCGCCCTTGATTGGGGAAGCGCAGGGCCCTGCCGCTATCTTTTCCGGGTATCGGGGCACATTCGACCCACTCGACGTCGACCCCGATCTTGCCGCACGCGTCAAACTCGTCGTGAAGTTGCTACGACCCTGCTCGTCGGCTGCGACAAGGTAGCCATCGAGGCTTTGGAAGTCCGCCTGAATGTCCTCGTCGCGGCAGATCGCCTCGATCCGGTCGATTGCAGCTCATACGCAGTCGACAGGCCGGCAATACCCGATCCGATGACTACCATGTGGCACTCCGCATTGGCGACGAGGGGAGGCGCCGCGACATCGGGAAAATTTTTCATCCAGCACGAGCGGCTTTGCTCATCGGCGACGTTCATGATCTTTTCCTCCGGTCCTTCTTCAGAGCGCCCCCGGCAAGGATGGTCCCGCGTGCCTCGTCAAGGTCGCGAATGTGGAATGCGGCGGCGGCGCCCCACATCAAGTGCACCGCGAACATAAGCATGTCTTCAATGGACTGAAGAATGCGTCCACGCTCTTCTAAATATTTTTGCTTTTCTCGTTCGCGCGCGCGATCCTCTTGATCTATACCTTGCAGGATAAGGGCACGATTTCCCCAACTCGCCAAAGCCTCAACCAGCCTCGCGAGCGGCACCTCTGAAAAATTATCAGCTATGCTAGGTGGCAGAGGTTCGAACGCCAAACCAAGAGCCCTCTGCATGAAACGATGGAATCTTATCGCAAGATGTCCCCAATTGTATCGGGCATCAAAAACTTGAGCAGGGCGAAGTGACCAGTCTCCATCAAAGTCTATGCCGTTTCGCTTGAGAACATCGGCAACGACCATGCGCGCAACGTCGTGTAAGTCATCGTGAGACACGAAGACCCCCCACTCTTCGCTATGTTAGTGGACATTAGGAGCATTGCGTAGTGTACTCAGGATGGCGCGAACGCCCCTTGTAGCGATGTTCGGTGCCATGCGCGCTATCCCATTAAGGCCGGGCCAAAGCGATTGCAGTTCGGTATCGGGCGTGCGAGTGTATGCCGTGCCCTGACGGGTTGATCCCTCCGCACCGCCCCTCGACGCCGTCAACTCGGAAGTCATAGATAATACCCGTCCGCATCGACCCGGATGCCGGATAACTGCCGGCGATCGGCAAGTAGAGCCATCCACGGGGCCGGTGACTGCCCCTGAGCGGGTACGGTACCACCATCGCGCCCAGCGTTCCTGTCTAGGGGGCGTGTCGCATTGCCAAGAACGGCCCCTCGACTCCCTGCCCTTTTCGCTAGTGCTATCCGCGGCTTAAAGCCCATGCAAAAAAGGCGGGGCCGTGGCCCCGCCCTTATTTGGTGCAATCAAGTTGCTTGTTAACAACCAGACCGCGATTTCTGAAGGCGCAAAAAGAGCCGGAACATCTTCTGTTGTCAAGACGAAACGAAGCCATAGTGTGGCGAGAGGGGGATTCGCGTTGGCAACTCGGCTGGGCCTCGACATCGGCACGAACAGCATCGGCTGGTGCCTCTATGATGGCGACCGCATCCGCGATATCGGAGTCCGCATCTTTTCGGACGGGCGCGACCGAAAATCGGGCGCGTCGCTCGCCGTCGATCGGCGCAACGCACGGGCGATGCGGCGACGGCGCGACCGCTATGTTCGCCGCCGTTCCGCGCTGCTCGCGGCGCTGGTCGACACCGGCCTTATGCCCAGCGACGCCCAGGACGCGAAAGCTCTAGCTGGGTTCGATCCTTATGCGCTGAGAACGGCGGCACTCGACAGTGCGTTGAGCCCGTACGAGTTGGGACGCGCGCTGTTTCATCTCAACCAGCGGCGCGGCTTCAAGTCGAATCGCAAGACCGAGCGCAAGACTGGCGACGATAAGGAAGGCGGCAAAATCGCAGGTGGCGCAAAGGCGCTGGACGTGGCGATGGGCGACCGGACCTATGGCCAGTTCCTCAACGGCCGGCCCGTCAAACGAGTCCGGCTGCGTGGCGAAGGCGAGGGGTACGACTTCTATCCCGAACGCCGCCATCTTGAGGCCGAGTTCGAGGCGATCTGGTCCGCACAAGCCCGACATCATCCCGCGCTGCTGACCGAGTCCCTTCGCGACCGGCTGCACCGCATCATATTTTTTCAGCGGCCGCTGAAATCGGGCAAGGTTGGCGGATGCACGTTCTTCAACGAGGAGCCGCGCCTGGCAAAGGCGCATCCTCTTTTTCAGGAACGTCGGCTGTACGAGGAGGTCAATCAGCTCGAGATCACGAAGGCTGGAGCGCCATCGCGAAAGCTGACGCTCGATCAGCGTGACATGATCGTCCTCAAGCTCAAGTCAGCGAAAACGGCGAGCTTCTCGGGCCTGTCGAGACTGCTGAAGCTGACCGATGGGGAGAGCTTCAACAAGGCCAGCGAGAACCGCACTGGCCTCGCCGGCGATGAAATCTTCGCCTCGTTCGGTCATCGAAAATGCTTCGGCTCACGCTGGGTGCATTTCGATGCCGGGACGCAATGGTCGATCATCGAACAGGTGGCGGAAGAGGAAGACCCGGTTCGCTTGCATGACTGGCTGGTGGCGACACATGGCGTCACTTCCGGGCAGGCCGAGGTCATTGGACGTGTGCGTCTGCCAGAAGGTCATGGTCGCCTCGGCGAAACGGCAAGTCGCCTGATCCTCGCCGAACTCAGGAAGGGGGTGGTGACCTACAATGAAGCCGTGGAGGCCGCACTCGGCAAATCGCACAGCGATCTTAGAACAGGCGAGGTGCTGGACCAGCTGCCCTATTACGGGGAGCTTCTTTCGCGCGAAATTCCTCCCGGCACACTTGATCCAAACGACGAAGAGGAAGTCCGATGGGGCAAGATCACGAACCCCACCGTCCACATCGGCCTGAACCAACTCCGCCGTCTGCTGAACGCGATCATCAAGGTCCATGGCCGACCCGACCATATCATCGTCGAACTGGCCCGCGAACTGAAGCTCAATGAGAAGGAGAGGGCCGAACATAACCGGCGGATCGGCGCGAACACGCGCGCGGCGGCGGCTAGGTCAAGGAAGCTGCGGCTGACCGAGCAGCGCGACAGCGGAGCCAACCGGGCATTGCTCAAGCTGTGGGAAGATCTCAACCCTGATAATCCGCTTGATCGCTGCTGCCCGTTCTGTGGGCGGCATATCGGCCAGCATGCATTGTTCACCGACGAGACCGAAATCGAGCACATCATCCCTTACTCTCGATCTTTCGATGACAGCGCCGCCAACAAGGTCATCGCGCACCGAAGCTGCAATCGCGACAAAGGGAACAGGACACCATGGGAGGCGTGGGGGCACACTGAACGCTGGGCGCCTATCGCCGAACAGGTGGCACGACTTCACACATCGAAACAATGGCGCTTCGCGCCTGATGCGATGGAACGTTTCGATCGGGACGGGGGCTTCATCGCGCGCCAGCTGAGCGACACGCAATATCTCTCACGAATGGCGCGAACCTATTTGGCGAGCCTCTACCCTGATTCGGCGGGTGTGTTCGTCATTCCCGGCCGCATGACGGCGATGCTTCGGCGGCTATGGGGACTGAACGAGCTTCTGCCCGATCACAACTATGTGGAAAATCCGCACAGCGGAGCCCCGAAGAACCGGCTCGATCATCGCCACCATGCGATCGACGCGGCCGTCGTCGGAGTCACGACACGAGGGTTGCTCAACGCGATCTCAAAGGCGGCGGCGCGGGCGGACGATCAGAATCTAGATGCGATGTTCGACGAACTGCCGAAGCCGTGGGACACATTCCGAGACGACCTGCGGCGCGCCCTCGACAAGATTGTTGTCAGCCATAAGGCCGATCATGGCCGCAAGGGGGTTCCGCCGAAAGACAGAGATGTCACCGCAGGCCGGTTGCATAATGATACGGCATACGGGCTGACCGGAATGGCCAGCGATAGCGGCTTGCCGATCGTCGTTCACCGCGTGCCGCTGTTAAGCCTCCAACCAGCCGATATCACTGATCCGATCCGCATACCCGACGCAGCCCTTCAGCGCGCGCTGGCGAGGACAGCTGAGGGGTTGTCGGGCAAGGACCTTCAAAAGGCGCTCGCAACCTTCTCGCGATCAGACCCTGTGTTCAGGGGCATCCGCCATGTGAGAGTGCGGGCGGCATTGAACGTCATTCCGATCCGCGACGCAGCGGGTCGCGCTTACAAAGCCTACAAGGGCGATGCGAACGCCCGATTCGACGTATGGCGGATGCCGGACGGAAAATGGATATCCAGCTGGAAGGATAGGGGCGGCAAATCGCATTCTGGTGTCGTTTCAATGTTCGACGCCCATCAGACCGATCGGCCGTTGCACCGCCCTCACCCGGCAGCAAAGCGCGTTCTTAGCCTGCGTCAGAATGATCTTGTTGCGGTTGAACCCCAAGATCAGCCGCGTAAGATTATGCGAGTGATAAAATTCTCCCATCGAGGAGAAATTACCTTAGCAGATCACCAGGAAGCGGGAGCATTGAAGGCGCGGGATGCGACTTCGTCCGATATTGATCCTTTCAAATACTTCAATTCTTCCGCCAGCGGCTTGCAAAAGGCCAAGGCCCGTCAGATTCGTATCGATGAACTTGGCCGTATTTTCGATCCGGGACCGCGTTAAACTGTTACGCTCATTATCCGACAACTCGCAGCATTTTCATGCCAACCGATGAGCACTTTTCCAGTTTCAACTTAACCGGTCGAGCACCCATCATTCATAGCATTTCAGAAATCGCGATCCAGCTGCAACTTCAAACACTGCCATCATACTCGCCGGGTCCATCATAGCATTTCAGAAATCGCAGTCCAGCTGCAACTGGTCGCGATGGTCGGTCATGATGGGAGCCGTGATAGCATTTCAGAAATCGCGGTCCAGCTGCAACCGCATCCAGAGAGACTGAACCAGCTCGGGGGTCATAGCATTTCAGAAATCGCGGTCCAGCTGCAACCGCCCGAGAAGGATGAAGGATGATGGACTGGTCATAGCATTTCAGAAATCGCCGTCCAGCTGCAACGAGGAGAAAGGGATATGAGCGGGATGACTAACCATATATTCCAAGCAGTGAGATAGGCGGCAGCGACGCGATCAGCACCGAACGGAGGTGCCAGGCGAGCGACCTCGCTGACTACGCCGATGATCAAGCCCGAAATTACTGCCTTGACGAGAAGATAGACCATCGCTCAACCCTCCTTGGCTTCACTCCGGTGGACCATCCGGTAAAGGGCCGGCAGAACCAGCAAACTCCGCAATGTCGACGATATGACTCCGCCTATGAGGACCGTGGCCAAGGGGCGCTGCACTTCCGCGCCTGCGCCGACGTTGAACGCCATCGGCACGAAGCCTAGGCTTGCCACCAGCGCAGTAATCAGCACCGGCCGAAGCCGGGTCAGCGCGCCCTCCCGGATCGCCTCGTCGAGCTCCATGCCGTCAGCGCGGAGCTGGCGTATGAAGGTTAGCATCACTACTCCGTTCAGCACGGCCAACCCGGAAAGCGCGATGAAGCCGGCACCGGCCGAAATCGAAAGAGGCAATCCTCGCAGCAATAGAGCCGCGACACCGCCTGTCAGCGCCAATGGCACGCCAGAAAATACGATTGCTGCATCTTTAAGTGAGCGGAAGAGGGCATAGAGCAGCGCCAATATCAGCAACAGCGCGGCAGGCACGACGAGGCGAAGGCGGTTGGAGGCCGATATCAGCTGCTCGAAGGTGCCGCCGTAGGCGACCAATAGCTCGGTGGCAAATCGACCTCGTTTTCGCACTTCTCCCGCACCTCCTCGATGAACGAACCAAGATCGCGTCCGGGGACATTGGCCGTTACCACGACGCGGCGTTTGCCGTCCTCCCGACTGATCTGGTTCGGGCCGGTCACGACCTCCACCTTGGCTACGTCGGCGAGGGGGACGAAGCCCGCAGTGCCGCCGTCGCCGGAACGCAGCGGGATGCGCAGTCGGCTAGAGGTGGCCGGTGAGGACTGGAACCTGCCAGATGGTAGTGCGCATTTGGCCCCTGATCAGGGCGCGAGCAAGCCGGTCAGCGGCGTGCGCCGGTCATCGATGCGGTCTGCAGGGACAATAGTGCCACCGCCGAAACCTCTGTCTCGATCAGAAAAGATCGCTGTTGTCGCGCACAAGATAATCCTGATCGCCCCTGTCTCCATTCACTGCAGGGTTGCCGAGTCCATCATCAGGTCGTGGCAGGCTTTGGCTCGTTCGGTCGGGGCCCCCGCGGCCGCCAGGGCAATAGATGCTTCCGCTACCGCCCGCGCCCCCTTTGCCGCCAACGCCGCCAATACCAGGTCCGCCTGGCAAACCCGGCCGACCGCCTTCCTGGCGAACGGAAAAAAACAGAAGCATGTCTAAGGGATCGCTGGGACCTAAAAAGAAGACTGACGAGCCATTCCCCCCGCGCCCGGCATTGCCGCCTCGACCCGGGGCACCTCCGTAGCCACCACCGCCGCCGTCACCGCCAGTTCGTTTACACGTCGCTATATCATCTGCAGCGGTGCTCCCCTGATCACCATTTCCGCCTCTTCCGCCGACGCCCCCGGCTCCTCCATTGCCACCAGTTAATCCATCGAAATAGAGTTCAACGCATTCGTGCTGAGGAGTTGTACCAGTACCCAGCCTAATAGATTGCGCAAAAATGAATATGGGCGCTATGCCGAGAAAGCCGCCGTGCGCCCCATGTTGGCCCTCACCGCCATTTTCGCCCGGATTTCCGTGACCATGCGGATCGGTCCCCCTGCCATTCTTGCCATCGCGCCCAGGCCCGCCAGTTATTCCGTCCAATATGTCAGCTACTGCTGCATCAAATACGGCACCGACAGGTCGAGTGATATGGGCACGCACGTTTGGATCATCGATGATAATCTCCTTCGCAGCAATTACGACGTATCGAAATTTTAGAAGATTAGAGAATATTAGTGAGCCTTGATCAAATATTTTAAGAGTGTTTGTGCGAAGTACTTGTTCATTGTAAACCACAAAACCTTTTATATCGAAGCTTCCGCGCAATTTTGACTTCTTTATTTCAGAGATAACTTGTGGAAGATCCGCCATTAGGGTGTCATGGCGCCCAGAAAGTACAGCTTTGGCCCCCTTTTTGAGGTCCTCTTCTGTTATAACGATATCCGAAGTGCCCATTACCGCCGCCCTCCACTGTCCAGACTCAGCATAATGTTGGACTTCCCATGCAAGCGCAAGATAGGGCCCATCTGGGATCGGAGTTCAAGGGCCTAACGTTTCACAATCATCCCATGGCAATGCGCCGCGCTCAGGTTCGCAGAGGCGCGAGTGCAGAGTTCCTCTCCCCTTCCCGATAAGTGGTGGCTGCACGCCCGTGTCGCATCGTTGTTGCATGGATTCGCCGACACGCGGATTATGATTCCGTTGAAAATCTGCAGAATATCTAACTCTTCTCGAACCGTGTAGCATCTGTGTAGCGATGAGGGCGGCTTCCACTCCTGCCCGTGAAGAAATCACCGAGGCTCAGGCGAGCAGATCTGCATGGGCGGCAGCTGCCAGAGCGGCGTCCCCAACTTCATCGGCTATTAGATGACCATAAGTGTCGATCGTGATCTGGATCGAGGAATGACCCATCCACACTTGGAGCCGCTTCAAATCGATCCTTTGACGTATCCAAGCGCTGGCCGCTGCGTGCCGAAAGCAATGCATGGAATAGCGAGCCTTCAACACCGGTTCACCGTCGTCGTCCAACTTCGGCTTGGCTTCACGCCGATCAGCAGTGAAGACCGCCTGTCTTTCGGTAGCAGCGGCAACGCGGAAGCGTTTGTCGTCGATGTCCACGGCGATACGCCGCTTGGTGGGGTTAGCGCTCAAGGCGCAGTTCCGGCCGCTCTGAGCGACCTACTGTCGGGCTCGGTGTCGTTCGGCTATGGAAACCAGACCAGTGGTCCCCACCCCCCAGTGTCTCGGGGCGTCCTGGAGCCGTTCGTCGCGGCTTGTGGTCACCCGCTTGCCCAAGCGAGCGTTTCAGAAAACGATCAGCTGTTGAGACTTAAGACGATCCACTGCGTTCTGTCATCGCGCACCTGTGAGACGCGACCCCATCCACATTGAGAGGAGCTTCTATGTCCGACAGCAGCCATGACATTTCGACGCTCAACGGCCTGATCGCCACCACGATCGACAGCGCCAACGGCTATGCCGAAGCCGCGAAGGACAGCGACGACGGCCGCTATAACTCGCTCTTCCTGAGCCGCGGCGAGGAGCGCCGCCAGGTCGTTACCGCCCTCCAGGCGCAAGTGCGCAGCCTGGGCGGGAATCCCGAAGATGACGGCACGGTCCTTGCCGGCGCTCACCGCGTATTCCTCAACCTCAAGGCAGCTGTGACCGGCAAGAACGACAAGGCCATCATCAACGAGGTCGAAGCCGGCGAAGATTACATCAAAGCTAAATATGAGGATGCCCTCGAAGACCGCGAGCTGTCTCCGGGTGTCCGGGCCGCGATCGAAAGCGCCTACGTCTCAGTCAAGCAGGGCCATGACGAGATGCGCGATCTCAAGCACTCACTCGAGCGCTCCTGATCCAGGATCGCTCTCACCTACCTTCGAAAGCCAGACCATGAGCATCTGCAGCGCGACCTTCATGTCCAAAATGGGCGTCGCGCTGGGGTGCCTCGCGGCGCTCGGCGCCTGTGACGGCCCCAACGAGAAGGCGGGGCGGGACGCCGACCGGGCGGCGGCGGCGGCGGCGGGCCAGAACCAGACCCACGAAGGCCCCAACGAGCGATTGGGCGAAGCGCGCGACCGGGTCGAGCGTGCCGATACCAAGGCGACCGATGCCGCAGCGGACGCGCTAGAGCGCCAGGGCGATGCGATGCGCACCAAGGCCGACCTCGAGGCGGATCGGCTCGATGAACAGGCGCGCCGTCTCCGTGAGGCGGAGTCTCAGCCGGCGCAGTGAGGGGATACGCTCGATTCCTGCGTCGAGCATCAATCCCGGCACGTCCGCCATCTTCCATCACCAAGGAACGTCGCATGCCGAACGAAAAGACGGCGACCATCTATCGGATGGTTCTGCCCGATCATACATTCCCTTTATGGCGTGCGCGTCAAATAGCCTGTTGGAAGACCATCGCTTCGACATCGAGGAGCCTATCCTGGCATCCCCGTAGCAGGTCGATGCCTTCGAGGCCAAGCACGAGGTCGCGACGACCCCACAAATCTTCATCGCGGGTGAGCGGATCGGTGGCAGCGACAATCTCGCACGATTCCTCGAAGCTTGATCCGGCAACCTCGCCGATCCTGGTACCTGACCGGAACCAGCCGCCCCACCGATCCGTTGAAGCTTCGAGGTCGCGGTAATGCCCCCCCGCTCCGCTGCCTCCCTTCGAAGGCCCGCCCGGCATCAACCTGCCCGGCGGGCCTTTTCGTTTCTGCCGATTCAGCGCTTGGACGGCTTCGGCAACGGCGCCCCGGCAGGTCTGCTTCTCACCGCCCGCTATTCCTTCCGTTAGTAGCGCTCAGCCGGCGGTGACGCTTTCGGCCGCTCGCGCTCAGGTCAGCGCCGCACCGCCCGCCGGCCGGCGATGGCCCGATAATTCTGCGCCTCAACCTGTGACACGCCATCGGTCGGTTCGCCGGTTACGAAAGCTTTGCGGGCGAGCCGAAGACCATCCTTCGCACCCTCGATCATCCCCAGGGTACGTGCACCGACATCGCGGAACATCATCCGATCTTCAGAGCGCGTAAGCTTGCCGATGCCGGCTGTCAGCGCAGCTCCGGAATCGACCAAAGCGCCGTCAGCGTATTCGAGGCGATGTCGGTCGCATGGGTCCGAGGACCCGAGAGGAGCGCGTTGATCCAATATTCCTGAAACTTCGCCCAGGCACCCGGCTTCATGATGTTGCGGGCGAAGTTCTTGGCGGCTGCGGGGTCTTTCTCAAGGTCGAGGATCTTCTGTGCCCCATGCTCAAGCCGGTCGCGCCCACCACCGCTATCGAGAGGCTTTAGGCATCCGCCCACGGGCAAGCGCCCCCCGGAGCGTCCAACGGAATTGCGCCAGCGCCCGTCCCGCTTCCGCCGTGGCGCCCGAGACCTGTTCTTATATTGCGGCATGGCGGACGAGCCCGGAGCGGCGTCGATACCGCCACCAGCACAGGCAAGCTTATGCTGGCCATTCTTGGGGCTGTGGCCGAACTTGAAAATGATATCCGGGGCGAGCGACAGCGCGACGGGATCGAGAAGGCGAAGGCCGCGGGTGTACATCGCGGACGGCCCTCCACGATCCCGGCCGAGGAAGTCGCCCGTTTGTGGGCTGCCGGTATGGGCGCGACCGCAATTGCTGCTCGCATCGGTATATCTCGGGCGTCCGTTTATCGCCTTAACGCGCCTGCACGCGCTGCCCCACCTTAAACGCGGGATCAAATGACAGTTAAGGAAGCGCTAAGTCCGTCCCTTGCAGACCCGGAAACCTTCCAGCGCCATCCGATCGCCACCTAGCTAAGGAGGACAATCGTGACGAGTGCAGTTTCCGGCAGCGGTTCGCTGGTGATGAACTGGGGACAAGCTAAGAAAAGCCAGCCATCGGATGCACCGACCGGGGATGCCGGCTCAACAACCACGTCGGCACCGACCACGTCGACCGAACCCGCGACGACGACGCCGAGCGCGACCACTGCCACGACGGGATCGACGTCTACCGGTGTGTTGACCACCTCCGCCGTCCCGTCCCCGTCGGCTGCCGCATCCGCCCCGACATCAACCTCTGGATCAAACAGCCAGAGTCCTTCCCTGCTCAAACTCTACAGGGATGCCGTCGCCAGTTCGACCGATCAGTTTCTATCGTCCCGCGCCGAGAGCAAGTTTCCCGAAGCTAACAAGACGGTTGGCGAGGGCTCGCAGATTCAAAAGAGCAGGGCGGAACTGATCGCTCAGGCGGCCTACTCGATGGTCTCGCAGGTGGCAACGAGCGACAAAATCGGCAGCTTAGTGACGCGGGAATGAGACCGATCTCGCAGCCGGCTAGTCGGCGCAACGATCAAGCAGGTCAGCGCTTGCGAAGGGAACGCGGGACGAACTAAGGTCATGAATCCATTTGCGGACTTCACGGTCGGATCTCGTCGAGGGCTTTCCGCGCCGTAGCCTCGGCCAGGGCAATGTGTGAGCTAGGTCGTGAACCCATGAACGGGTTTCAGGGTCGAAGGTCTTTGCCGGCTGCATAACGGGGTAGATCAGCGGCTGCATCATTGAGGGCGGCGGTGATTTCCGTCAGGCTGAAGCACCGATCCCATAGTTCGGTTGCGAGCAGATTCATGACCGGAGCCAAGACTTGAGTCTCCGGCCAAGGATTTGTTTGGTGAAGCTCCTTCAGCGCTACCGAGAAGCGGTAGGCCGCTTCATGGAAGGCGGTCTGCCATGCGTCGTTCGCAGCCTGCTTCGGGTCTTCACTCATTCCGATATGATGGGGCGGTGCGCGCACAGCGGCGACCCTCGCGTGGGCTTTTCTTCTTGGCCTGCTTATGATTCAGCGTCGAAATGAGCCGATATGATCTGGCCGATTTCGAATGGCGGGTGATTGAACCGCTGTTGCCCAACAAGCCGCGAGGTGTCTCGGCGCATCGATGATCGCCGCGTGCTGAACGGTATCTTCTGGATGCTGCGTTCCGGTGCCCCATGGCGCAATCTACCTGAACGTTATGGCCAGCGTACGACCTGCTACAATCGCTTCGTGCGCTGGCGAAAAGCGGGCGTGTGGGATCGGATGATGGACGCCATCGCCGCTGCCCACGACGGCAAAAAGGGGATCGAGATCATTGTCTCGGTCGTTCCCGAGGCGGGCTCACGATCAAAATCCACGCGGTGTCGATGGGCAAGGTCTCCCGATCGGGCTGAGCCTGACCGCTGGGCAAAGCCACGACGGGCAGCCGGCTGACGGTCTGCTTGATCATGTGATCGTGCTCGCTGACAAGGCCTACGATGCGGATCGCCGGGCGTTTCTCCGAATGAAGGGAGCGTTCGCCAATATCCCACCGCCGGGCCGCTTCCTGACTTCCGCCAATATGTGGCACTGGCCTCAGCATGGCTGTAGAACGTCGTGCGAATTTCGACCTGTTACCTGCTTCCACGAGACACCTGAGAAGCCGCCTCGTACGGGCGTCCACCATTCGCTGAGGCTATCAAAACCGCCCCGTATGGAGTCTGGCGCCTTCAAACGCAGCTGAGTGCGTTTGCGAGAGTCCACGGCGTAATACAGCTCAAGATTGGTGACCCTTATTCCGGCAGCCATCGCTCCACGGCGGAAGTCGGCGATGACCGCGCGAGCGTCATCCTCGCCTTGGTAAACGCGTTCGAACCAACGGAACCCCCTGGCAGCCATGCTTCCTCTCCTGCCACGTCCTTCTTGATACGTACAACAACGGATGGGACCCGAAATGGCTTCGAAATATGAGAAATTTTGGTCGGCAGTGCATGGCGGCCGGGTCATCCTCCTGACATGGAAGAGCACGATCCGCGTCATACAATATAGCCCTAGCCCCTTCGGCCGCGATGCTGTCGATGGCCGCTCAAGCTTGTAGCCGGCCATCTCCCCGCTAATTTCGCCGTCCGATGCGCGAATTACGGCCCCCGGCCGCTGCGTAACACCTCAGGCAGCCCAAGCTCAGCGCGCTGGAGCGCCATCACGTGGAGCGCTGCGAACTCCCGGTGAAGCGCCCTTGTGACGGCATCGGGCGCGCTCTCCGAAGCTTCTGTTTCTTCCGCAGCCCTGCGGCGGTGGAACGCAATTTGGGTGGGGTCATCGATCTCGATCATAGCCAGCGCCCAATCACCGATAGATGCTCGCTCACCCCTTCGACTTCCGAGGGTCCTTCGAACGCGGGTACGTCCGCTCCTCGTCGATCGAGCCGTCCTCCTTTTGGATTTTTACCGAGGCGGCGGTGAATTTGAATCGGCCTCCGAGCGAATCCACCGCCTCGGCCTTTGTCTTGAACCGCTTTGCTGCGCGCTGAGCGCCATCACGCTTTAGCACCCAACCGCCAGCGTCGGCGTCTGCGGACAGGGTGTATTTCGGCAAGTCGGTCATTCCGTCTCTCCCTCGGCAATGAGGGCGAGAAACGCGTCGAGGGTCGACTAGTGCCGCATCACGCGCGCAGGGTCGGATTCCTCCTGACGGAGGCTATCGCGAAGCCTCGGCGAAAGGCCGCCGACCGCGGTCCGTTCGGCTCCGCGACCGGCCAGCCTGTGATGCTCAGCGGCTAACTTCCGGTGAATTCCCGCCACGGCTTCGTCGCGCGCTGCCCGCGCGTTCTCGAGGCACTGTTGCTCGCGCCGCAGGTTGCGCATTTGCGAACCCTCCGGCAGTCGGTGGCACGGCACGGAACAGGCACTTCGGCCGGCTACGACGGAACGACCGCGCAAACGCCGGGGACGCATATTACGCTTAGTCGGGCCTCAGTCAAAATCGAGGGAAACCCGGCAATTCGTGTGGCCTTCCCATTAACCGCAGGTTCGGATGGGGATTGGACACCGGCAGATCGGAACTCGCTATGCGCAGAGCGACGGCTCCGATTTCCGCTGCCTCTCTCCGCGCCGCCTGCACGGCCAGGCATGCGACCGCAACCGCGAAATCGGAAAAGCTCTGGCCGCTCGAAATGACCGCTTCGACCATGCCAGCCGGCAGTGGTTCGGGGGGATTTTTGCCTAAATGTCGGATAGCAGCTTCCCGCGAAATTAAGGGTGCCGTCGGGGGAGGGTGACGAGCGCCCCCTGCCAGAGCTCCGAATACGAGCACCGCTGCCTTTTCGTTTTTCTGAACACTAGCTTGGCTAATGGATTAGCGCGCTCCAGAATGGTGATTGTCGACGGGCGCGCGGAAACGGCCCAGCTGAGGTGCTCCGGGTTGTTCGGGTCCGGGATGCGGCGGGGCACCTCAGAATCGGTTTTGCTCATGCCGGCACTGTGTGCGAGGCGGCGATTGACCGGGCTCGGTTGAATGGCGCGCCGGCCTTCCACCGCCTTTCATTCAAACCGGTTTCCTCGTATAGTAGCAGCGCTGACGTCGCGTTCGACGGATATCGGGCCGCGCGGCTTTCCTTGTCCCCTTGCACCTTCATGAAGCCGGCGCGCCGCGGTGGTGCGCGTGAACTTCATGGACAAGGAATCCCGATGGCCAGCTTCAAGATCCCCGACTTTTCCGAACGGGCAGCGATGGCCAAGACGGCCAAGCAATCTGCGCTCGATAAATTGCGCTCGAAACCGGCTCCCGATCCCGCGACGGTCGAGAAGCAACGCGCGATAGCTGCTGCACGGGAGGCCGCCGCTGCCGAACGCCGAAATGTCCGCGAGGACGCGATAAAGCAAGCGAAGGCCGATAAGGCCGCTGCCGATGTCGCAGTCAAGCCGAGCGAGGCCGAAGCGAAGTCGGCCCGCGATGCACGCTATGCCGCGCGGAAGGCGCGCGCCCGATGAAGCCCCGCGAGTTGATCGACACTGCGGAAGTCCCGAACGGTCCGCCACTCCGTCTAGTGCGTCACGACCGCGATTTTATCATCATGCTCGATCGCAACGAGCTGATGAGCACGCGCATGAACGGCTCGGAAATCGCCCTCGGCGCCATGACCTGCGAGCGCCTGCGAACCCCATCGACCTCCAAAATCTTAGTCGGCGGGTATGGTATGGGGTATACTTTGCGCGCCATCCTCGCCGCGGTCGGCCCTGAGGCGAAGGTCACTGTGGCCGAACTCGTGCCTGGCATTATCGCATGGGCTCGCGGGCCGCTGCACACACTGACAGACGGGTGCCTTGACGACCACCGCGTTGCGGTGATGATCGGCGACGTCGCGGATGTATTGGCGACCGGTGCGCAAAGCTATGACGCGATCCTACTCGACGTGGACAATGGCCCCGAGGGCGCGACGCGAAAGCAGAACAATGGCCTCTACCGCAAATTAGGCCTGACCCTCGCACGGCGGGCGCTTCAGCCAGGTGGCATTTTGGCAGTGTGGTCCGCCGGGCCAGATACGGCATTTGCCCATCGACTGGAGCGGGCGGGATTTGACGTGGAGGAGGTACGCGTGGCCGCGCGTTCGAACGGCAAGGGGCCGCGGCACACGATCTGGTTTGCGACCGCTACCTGACGAGACAGTGGCGCCTGGCCTGGTCCGAGAACCTATCTCGATGCCGAGGACATTCGCGAGCTTGCAACCGATATGGCCGAGTGTGGGCTGATCTAGGGCACGGCCGAGGATTTCTCCCCGCATGATGTCTAGCTGGTGATCGATGACGTGGTGCGCCGCGTTGTCGTGGCGGGCGATGCGCTGCAAGTGCCGAGACCGGCCCGCAGACGGCCGAGGGACTGATTCCGATCATCTCGCCGAGGTTGAGGTGATTGCCGCCGCCAAGCTCTCCAGCGGTGCGGTTGAACCCGACGGGTCGATCACCATCGCCGACGAGGACCTCGAACGGCACCGCGATTGATGTGCATCAGGACGATTCTTTGGATTGCGATACTCGCGCCAGCGGCGGTTCAGCGAACCCATCCTATCTGTCGGCAAAGGAGAATATCATGCGTGCTTTAATCTGCTGGTGGCCGGCCGCCTCCTCGCGACGTCCGTCCCGTCGCAGGCTCGGAGCATCGATCCCGAAGTTCGTCTGGAGAAACCCCTGGAAGGCCGGGTCGCCCGCAAGCCCGTCAATTGCATCCGCCCGTGCCAGATCCAGTCGAGCCAGATTTTCGAAAAGACCGCGATCGTCTACAAGGTCGGCGGGATCTGGTACGTCAACCGCCTGGGGTCGAATTTCCTGCGGCGGGACTTGGTTCTGCTGACGAACACCCATAGCTCGGAACTGTGTAGCGTCGACATCGTGCGCCTGCTCGACAGCGGCCTGCATTTTCCCGCGGGATCGCTGGGGCTTGGTCAGTTCGTTCCCTATGCCAACGCAAATGGCTGAGCCCACCCCGAAGCCCGGCGCCTGCGAGACGAGACGTGATCGCCGGCTGCGGCGATCACGTCCCCAAGTCAGCGACTGCCGCCGACCGGCGCATCGGCGCCGCTTTTCGGATGGTCGTCTTTCGGCGAGGGGATCGCGCCGCCACCGCCCGCGGCATCACTGTCGAAGTCCTCATGTCCCCCCGCGCCGCCCGCACCGGCTCCGCTGCCGACAACGACACCACTCCCCGATCGGGGTGCGCGCTTGCCGCGGCTTGCTTCGGCCGACAGCACGGTCTTGTTGATCGGGGGACCCCCCTCGGGGCCGCTCGGCTCCTCGTCACCTGCATAGCCGGTCCGCAGCTGCGGGTCCTTGAATACGTCCTTGCTCGTCATCCATGCCTCGCGTTTCGCCTGGCCTATCAACCCGGTTCGACCCACGGCAGTTCCGGGCGTCCAAGGTCGCCGCAACGCCCTCGCCGTCCCGACTCCGATCGCGCATCTCGAATTTTCCGCTGGTCGTTCATCATCTTGGTAGGCGATGCGAGCCCGCGACGTGGGGCGCTCGCACTCGGCCTTCGTTCTCAGAGCGAAGAAGACAGAGGATGGCCGACGACAATCTCGAGAACCGTGCGTCAGAAGCAGGCGGACCCGCCGAAGGCGACGTGACGACGCGCAGTTGACCATTGTCGCTGATACCCGCCAACAGTTGGTTGTAGCTCGTAGTAATTTTGTCCGTTGTTTCCACGCTCCACAGCCTCGCCCGCACCGCCTTCGGGCGCGCCGGTTTCTACCGGTACTTCCCGATCCTCGCGAACAGGTCTGCCGGAACAGCGGCGGTAGTGCATTTGATGGCAAGCCGGGCGAACAAAAAATGCCGGCGGCGCCGTCGTCCACATAATACCACCAATCACTATCATCAGACGACAACTGTCCCCGGCAATGCAAGGTCAAAACCTTCATCCGCTAAGCGCCCGAAACCACAAACTCGCCAGTGCGTTGTGAGGCGATTCGTCCAGATGAAAGGAAAACAAAAATGAATCACGTGTCGAAAGTGATCGAGGTGATCGGCACTTCTGAACAAAGTTTGGAAGATGCAATACGGGGCGCCATCGGGAGAGCCGCCAAGACCGTGGACAATCTGCAATGGTTCGAAGTGCGCGAGATTCGGGGAGCTCTTAACGGCGAGAACATCGAGCGCTTCCAAGTGATGCTGAAAATAGGCTTTGGTCTGAATGACGACTGATAGGGGCTTCGACGCGGCAACGGGCAGTGTAGTGAGAGGGGCGACGAACATGCCTGCCTGATGGGAGCCGCGTGCTTTGGCGACTCCTTTGCACCTGAACGCCACCCCGCCATCTCTATCTCCGCACTGCTCGTGGGCCCGCCGGCGCCGTCGAACGTGGCCTGCAAGATATGGCACTTGGGAATACGCTGACTGGTCTCATAGCCGGGGTGGCGGGTGATGCGGCCATTCATCGCTGTCGTCCGCGGTTTGCCGGTCTTGGAGAAGTGCCCGATGATGGCGATTTGCGGGGTGATAAACCGTTTCCGCAAGTCCTCTGCGAACTGCCGCGCGTCATAGGTCTTGTCGGGGCCCAGCGTGATGCGGCAGCGGCGCGTCCGGCGATCCAGCATCGCAAGCGCCGCCTCGCGTTCGGACGTGCCGCCGACCAGGTGACGCCGCTGTCCACTGCCAGAAGCTGCGGTTCTCCATCCGGACATGACAGATGCAGCAGGCCGGGCCGGCTGGCCCTCACCCTTTTTGTAGAGCCCTGCCTCGGGATCGGTGGTGTTGGCATGGATCTCGCTGGAACGCTTTCCCTTGTGGAAGTTGCGCTTGGCATTCCACCCGGCTCTCTGGGGTCATCGTTCCCGTCCTTGCGGCAGAAGCTCTTGATCGACGCCCACGGCACTGTCACATTGACGTGGCGAGGGCGATGGTTGGCGGATAGTGACTGCTGATGCCGGTTCCTATGCCCGCCACCGCTTTCCACCCGACGTCATTCGACATGCTGTCTGGTTATATCTGCGGTTCACGCTGAGCTACCGGGATGTCGAGGACCTTCTTGCGGAACGTGGACCCGACATCAGTTATGAGGCCGTGCGCCGCTGGGTCGGCAAGTTCGGCAACGCCTTTGCGAGAGAACTCCGCCGCAGCCGCGGAAAGCCATCACCTCGCTGGCACCTCGACGAGAGGTCGTAGGATCGGCGGCGAGCATCTGTACCTGTGGCGAGCGGTTGATGACGAAGGAGAAGTGCTCGATCTCCTGGTCCAACGTCGCCGCAATCGGAATGCCGCCATTCGGTTTATGCGCAAACTCCTGGCGAAAACCAGCATGGTTCCGAACGTCTCGTGACGGACAAGCTGCGCTCCTATGGGGCGACATTCCGCGAGCTCGGCCTGACGGCGTGCCATGTGCAGGGGCTGCGCATGAACAACAGAGCCGAGAATTCTCACCAGCCGGTCCGACGAGGCGAGCGCAAGATGCAGCGCTTCCAATCGGCCGCATCTGCCCAACGCTTCCTTTCAGCTCACGCCGCCGTCGCCATCAGCGCATCGACCGCGGCACCGACCCGTCGCCGCAGCAGCGGTGGATCAGCACGAAAGTGCACATTGCCGGCGCAATATCCGCGTCGCCCAGGTCCAACCGCCGCCGTGCAGGTCGGCGGCCGCCGCGACATAGTCAACCTCCGCCAGCATCGCGCAGCGGCGTCGATCATTGCCGCCGATTCCGTCGGCCTCGTGGACGACCCGTACGGCCCGACCGTGGCCGGGCCTGCGGGACGGTGCAAGTCACCCTGCCGTTCGAGGTCCGCGTCGCGGTACCGGAAATCTTCGATCATGGCCGCCCCCGGATCGTTCGATGACCGCGGCAACGACGGCGATCCGGTCGACATCGCCATAGGCGGGGTTCGCCAGTTCGTCCCCGAAAACGTCGGGATCTATCTCGCGGTAGCGCAAATGGCATTGTGTTTCATCGGCGAGCGTCGAGAGGGCCTCGCCGAGCGGATCGGTGCCGGCGATGATCGCGCTGCCGGTATAGAGGATCAATCGGCCACCTGGCGCGATCCGCGGAACCGCCATCCTCGCCATATCGAACGCGACCTCGGCCCCGTGCATGCCGCCGCCGTCGCGATAATCGCGGCCGGCCGGATCGATGATATACGGCGGATTGGCGAGGATGACGTCGATCGGACCATCGACCGCGTCGAGATCGGCGGTGAGCAGAGCATCGGCCTGGACGCCTGCGGCAGCCGCGTTGACCGCAGCATAGCGCACGGCCTCGGCGTTAATATCGGTCATGATGACCCCAGCTTCGGGACAAAGGTGCGCCGCGACCACTGCTCCCACCCCCGCCCCGGTCCCGATGTCGACGATCTGTCCCTCCGGGCCAACCATGGAGTGATCGAGCTCGGCCTTGATCAGTGCGGCAAAGCGGTAGCTGTCAGGTCCGAAAAAAACCGCGTCTTCGGCGGTCGTCGGGTAGGCCGAGTGGCAATAGAGATCGTGATCGAGCGATGAGACGCGCAGACGGCTTCGCACCAGTTCGCCCTGCGTTTCGATCATATCGATAGCCTCGAGCGCAGCGAGGATCGCCGGATTGATGTCGCTACGCAATACCGGAAGGCTCCAGCCCAGCAGGTCGCGCAGGGTGCGGCCCAGCTGCCGGTCGGGCCGGTCGAGCACGCGCGCGTGGCTGGCGGGCGTCGGCGTCACGAAGCGGTAGCCGTCGGCCTTCAGATCGCCGAGCAGCGCGATCAGATCGAGGTCGGCGGTGTCGGAAATAGCGGCGGGCCGTCCCGCGTCCATCATCATCATTCGGGCGACTCCGAAGATCCGGATTCGAGCGCCTTCTTGTCGAGATAGAGATAATGGGGGTCGAACTGCGCATGGCGTTGCAACCGGACCGGATCATGTATCTCGACAAGCTGGCGCAGGCCGCGCCGATCGTCGCGATAGCGGCACATGATCCCTTCCATCAGCAAGCTGCTATGCCGGGGTTCATCATGGGCCCGCTCGACGATTTGCCGGCCGGCATAGTTGACGACCTCGGCAATGCAGGCCTCGAGCACGGCACGTTCCTCGGCATCGAGCTTGGCACCACGATGGCGCAGAAAACGATCGGTAAACATCGTGCTTTCCTCACGCCCGCGAAGCGATCACATCGGTAACGCCTCGAAAGCACAGCCGCTCCCGCCTGCGGGCACTTTTCCGTACTGCTGCAGATCTATTCGCGGCCGCGCATCGCAACCGTCGCTCGCCCTAAGTGTTTAGCCGACACCAGAAAAATGCGAGGACCTAGCATGGCGTCTCATTTCGACCGGAGCCCGCAGCGCGACGGACACCGCGGCTCGCAATTTCTGACCGACATCTTCCGGACGGTGGGCAATGTCACTGCGGATCTCCCCGTCCTGCGGATCGCCGGGCGACCGGAGACGATCGAACGGCCGCGGCGGCAGGCGCGTCCGCCTGCTGATGCTCATCCGTCCGATTTGCACCTTCCGGCATGCAACATGTCGCCTGACCCAAACATTCTGAAGGCGACGCCACGATCGGGAGACACGCTATGCGCTCATTGACCTCCGCCTGCCTGCTGGGCGCGCTCGCGTTGGCGGGATGCAACATGCGCCAGGACCAGGCCGGCCCCAACAGCAGCGAAGAAAAGGTGAGCAACGCCGCGGCCATCAAACCGATCGACAAGACCCCGCTGAGCTCGACGCCCGGAGCCGCGCCCGACAACAGCCAGGTCGAACCGCGCGACCCGGTCACCCGCTAGATCACCCTCGCGACCAAATCGACCTGCGCTGGGTTAAGTTGGTCGATTCTCCGCAACCCGCGGACCGCACCGCGGGTTGACGAACGCGATCGCCATAGCTGCGGACCGCCCCCCCTCATTGACCAAGGAATATCCTCATGGCCCGTACGCCCGACACGAAGGCGAATGCTCCCAAGACCAAGGGCGAGACGCCCAAGCAGGCGCCGAAACTGCCCCCCAGGGCAGAGTTGTCCGAAAGCTATGCCGAGCGCCAGGGAACCGGCGGAGAGACGCATCAGGCCGCCGGCGGTGATGTCGCCACGTTGACCAGCGCGCAAGGCATGCCGATCGCCGACGACCAGAACAGCCTCAAATATGGCCCGCGCGGACCCGTTCTGCTTGAGGACCCGCATTTTCGCGAGAAAATCTTCCATTTCGACCATGAGCGGATTCCCGAGCGTGTCGTCCATGCGCGCGGCTATGGCGCGCACGGCTTTTTCGAGCTGACCGACAGCCTCGCCGATGTGAGCCGCGCCGACATTTTTCAGCGGGTCGGCGAACGCACCCCGGCCTTCGTGCGCTTCTCGACAGTCGCCGGCTCGAAGGGCTCATTCGACCTCGCGCGGGACGTGCGCGGCTTTGCGGTCAAGCTCTATACCCGCGAGGGCAATTGGGACCTGGTCGGCAACAATATCCCGGTATTCTTTATCCAGGACGCGATCAAATTTCCCGATCTGATCCATGCCGCCAAGCCCGAGCCCGACCGCGCATTCCCCCAGGCCCAGACCGCGCACGACAATTTCTGGGACTTCGTCAGCCTGACCCCGGAAAGCATGCACATGATCATGTGGATCATGTCCGATCGCACGATCCCTCGCTCCTATCGCACCATGGAGGGCTTCGGGGTACATACCTTCCGGCTCGTGGACGCCGACGGCGAGTCGACCTTCGTCAAGTTTCACTGGAAGCCCAAACAGGGCCTTCAGTCGGTGTTGTGGAATGAAGCGGTCAAGATCAACGGCGCCGACCCCGACTTCCACCGCCGCGATTTGTGGGATGCGATCAACGGCGGCGATTTCCCGGAATGGGAGCTGGGCGTCCAGCTGTTCGACCAGGCCTTTGCCGACAGCTTCGATTTCGACGTGCTGGACGCGACCAAGATCATACCCGAGGAGGTGCTGCCGGTCCGCATCGTCGGGCGGCTCGTGCTCGACCGGGTCGTCGACAATTTCTTCCTCGAGACCGAGCAGGTCGCCTTCTGCACGCAGAATGTGGTGCCGGGGATCGACTTCACCAATGATCCGCTGCTCCAAGGGCGCAATTTCTCCTATCTCGATACCCAGCTGAAGCGCCTCGGCGGGCCCAACTTCACCCATATACCGATCAACGCCGCCAAATGTCCGGTCGCGAACTTCCAGCAGGATGGGCATATGGCGATGACCAACCCCAAGGGGCGGGTGAACTATGAGCCCAACAGCTGGGGCGCCGAGATCGGCGGGCCGCGCGAGGATCCGCGCCGCGGCTTCACCAGCTTTGCCGCGGCCGATGACGGTCCCAAGCTGCGCATCCGTCCCGAGAGCTTTGCCGATCATTACAGCCAGGCTCGTCAGTTCTTCACCAGCCAGCTGCCGATTGAGCAGAAGCATATCAGCGACGCGCTCGTGTTCGAGCTGAGCAAGGTCGAGCGGCCCGATATCCGGGCACGCATGGTCTCACACCTGCTCAACATCGACGACACGCTTGCGGCGACGGTCGCCGACGGCCTCGGTCTCGCGGCCCTGCCGGCGCCGGCCCAGGCCGCGCGCCCGACGATCGCCGACTTGCCGCCATCGGACGCGCTCAGCATCGTCAAGAACGGTCCGACCAGCTTTAAGGGCCGCAAGCTCGGTATCGTGCTGAGCGACGGCGCCGACGCGGATCTGTTCAATGCGCTGGTCAAGGCGCTCGACAAGGTCGAGGCGCTCTATGAGGTCATCGCCCCCAAGATCAGCGGCGTGACGCTGTCGGATGGCACCAAGGTCGCGGCGAAGCACAAGATCGATGGGGGTCCGTCGGTCCTGTTCGACGCCGTAGCGGTCGTGGTCTCGGCGGAAGGCGCGGCGCTACTGGCACCCGACGCTGCGACACAGGACTTCGTCCGCGATGCCTTCGGGCACTGCAAATATATCGGGCTGACAAAGGAGGCCGAGCGGATCTTCGTCGGTGCCGGGATCGCCGAACTGCTCGATGACGCCTGCCTCGCGCTCAGCAGCGCTAAGGCCGCGAGCGCCTTTGTCGACGCCATTGCGGCGCTGCGCTTCTGGCCGCGCGAGCTCAAGGTCGATCTCGATGCGAAGTGAGGCGCAGGCCTCGCCGGCGGCGAATGAGAACGAGCCTGACAAGCCGCTGCCGCCGCCGGCGCGGATTCAGGAGTTGCTGTTCGATGCGGCGCGGCTCGGGCGGATCGACGTTCTCCCCGCCCTGCTGATCGCTGGCGCGGACATCGAGGCGCGCGATCCGCAGGGCTACACGCCCCTCATTCTGGCGAGCTATAACGGTCAGGCAAAGGCGACCGACCTCCTGCTCGCGCAGGGAGCCTCGCCCGACGCGCCCGATCGTACGCGCGGCAACACCTCGCTGATGGGGGTGGCCTTCAAGGGCTATGGCGAGATTGCCGATCGACTGCTCGATGCGGGTGCCGACCCGCATGCGACCAACAAGGCCGGGCAGACCGCGCTGATGATGGCGGCGATGTTCGGCCATGGCGGGATCGTCGATCGATTGCTCGAAATGGATGCCGATCCGCTCGCCGTCGACGCGGCGGGTAATAGCGCCTGGTCGGTCGCGCGCGGACAGGGCAACACGATCATGGTTCAGCGGCTACTCCGCCGGGTGTCGAGCGCGACGCCAACGTCATGAGCAGGGCGCATTCCCGCTCGTGACGTTGCGACACATCATTGGCCGTGACGACAGCACGCGATCGCGGTGCCGGGCACGAAACCTGACGCGGTCCGGCGGGTTGTTCCGGTAAGCGCATATTTCCGGAGCCTGCGATGTCGGTCGACCACCCTCGCAACCTTACCGACGCCCATACCGAGCAGCCCAAGCTGAGCGGCCGCAAAGCCATTATCACCGGCGGCACAACCGGAATTGGCCGTGCAATCGCTGTGCTGCTGGCGTCTGAAGGCGCGCGCGTCTTCGTCTGCGGCCGCACGCCAGACCATCTCGACGATGCGCTGGCCCGCATTCGCGAGGTGGGCGAAGGCAATGGATTTGCTGTCGATCTGACCCGGCGCGACGAGGTCGAGCGCTTGTTTGCGGAAGCCGATCGCTATCTCGGCGGTCTCGACATCGCGGTGATCAACGCGGCGGTGCCGGTTGACGCGATCGTCGAGACCAGCAGAGACGACCTCTATTATGCGACTGCGGCCGACTTCACCGCCTATCTCGCCACCACCCAGGCGGCGGTGAGCCGGATGAAGGGCGGGAGCGACGTCGTTCTGATCGGATCGATGTCGGCGGTCTCGAAGTCGCCGGGCTCATCGATCTATGTGGCCGCCAAGTCGGGAATCGAAGGATTCTCGATGTCGCTCCGCAAGGAGCTCGTGATGTCATGACTTCGTCAGAGATTTACCTTGCCACCGGAAATGTCATTGAAACTACTTCTGGCACATCAGAGGACCCGCCGCGGCTTGAATGGCAATTCACGGTCTTTTTTCGATGCAGAAATTCTTCGCCAGATGATCCATGTTGGTCACGCCTTCGGCATTGTTTTGTGAGTCACAAAAGAGCCTCGGAGCGGAAGTCAGTTGGCAGATCTACGTCTGGGTCCGCGTGTTTTAGGCGCGGCGCGACCGGCCTTCTTAGGCACGGTCTCGGATCAAACAATCAGAGTAATTTTAGACAGCAGCGCCATCATGGCCTTGGCGGAAGATGCCAGCGGGCACGAACTTGACGCCCGGCTCGACCGGAAGCGAGGGATCATCGCCCTTGCGGCGGAGCGGCTCTATCACCAAGGGTTCTTCACATCGTCTGCCGATGGCGTTGAGTTGATCATTAGTGGGATCGATATTGATGGCAGTTAATGCGTCACTGCAGATGCCTAACTCTCCTGACAGGCAGCAAAGTCCTGGCTGGCGGCACGCGGTAGAGCAAATGGAGCACGCGCGGGCGGCCGGCCGCCTGGATGAGGAACGCGAGTGGAGGAAGCTCCTAGCGGTTCTTCAAGTTCTCAAGCGCGACAAAGGTTTAGTCGCCGAGATGTAATCGCTTACGCCCCGAGAATCCGCGATGCACAATCTGCTCCCGATCCTAATTTCCCTCATACTTCTTAGTGCTTGTGACCGTCCTGGGGATGCCGGCGGCGGCAACACACCAGCGGTGACGACCCGTCCCTCCATCGTATCTGGGAATAGCCTCAAGGGCCACGCTGCCGCACATTGGGTGCTTCAGCCAAATGCGAATGTCACGGTGCTGATGCTGCGATCACCAAGCGGCGCCCGGATCATGTCACTCGGCTGCGCCCCCGAGACAAAGCTGCTAAAAATCAACGTGGCCGGCTTCACGCCGATCAGCAGTGAAGACCGCCTGTCTTTCGGTAGCAGCGGCAAAGCGGAAGCGTTTGTCGTCGATGTCCATGGCGATACGCCGCTTGGTGGGGTAAGCGCTCAAGGCGCGGTTCCGGCCGATCTGAGCGACCTACTGTCGGACTCGGTGTCGTCAAGCTATGGAAACCAGGCCAGTGGTCCCCACCCCCCAGTGGCTCGGGGCGTCCTGGAGCCGTTCGTCGCGGCTTGTCGCAAGGTGGCTGCGACGGCGACGCGGGGCAAGGCATCGCCGGGTCGTCCCGTCAGTCCATGCCTCACGCAGGATGGCCAGCAACTTGCCTCCAAAGCGCTGCGCGCTATGGGAACTGAGCCATTTTGGGCGGCGCGGATCGAGGGGCGCTGCGTTACCTATTCTCGTTCCGACGACCAAGCGGGAACAAGGGTTTGGGCCCGGTTTACGCCAACTACTGATGGGGGCTTGTGGGCGGGGTCACTAGCCGGGCGCCAGTTCATTCTCCGAAGTCGTTTTGCGCCCGGCTGCTCCGACGGTATGTCCGACAAGCGCTACCCGATGGCCGTGGAGTTGCTGGTCAATGGAGAAAAACGCAATGGATGCGGTGAGCCTCTCTGAAGATGGAGCTGCAAAACGCTTCCGGTAGGGGCAGATTAGGTTTCCGGCGCGCCGCACGAGCGCAAGCTGCAGCCGAACCCGGCACCTTCTAGGACGGATGCACCAACGTCCGCTTTCCGGAACGTCTAACGGCGGCGCGAATGTCAGCAACTCGACGCAGCTGCCGAGCGGCCAAAGGCAAGTGCCAATTGAACCGGATCGGCCCGGTCCGCTCCGGCGTCGCCAAGCTGTCTTGCACTATGTTCCCTAAATGTTCTAAATAGGCACAGGGTCCTAACCGACCGATTCGAACAGCGATGGGAGCTTAGGATGCAGCACGATCTGCGTCTACGTGCCGCTGCGCGCGCGATATACGAAACCGTTTACCCGACCGAGGATTGGGCACCCGTCGGCTTCGATGAGGCGGAGCGTCGGGGCACGGTTCACTATCGCCAGGCAGTGGACGCGGCCCGGCGTGCTGACTGCGCGCTGGCGCCGGCCGGGATGCAGCCTTCGCTCTTCTAGTGGCCTACTACCGGGACGGCCAAAAGCACCCTACCGCGATTTGGGAATGCGCGGCGATGCACTTTCTGGTGCGGGTGCGGTGCCACCAGCCGCATTGCTCGAACGCCGCCACCTATGATCCGCACGAGCTTTGGGCGCTGTTCCATAAGCGCGGGTGGGTAGATGAGTTCAGGGTGGCCCAGCTGCGCTTCTATTGCCGCGTCTGCTCATCCCTAGCCGGCTTCAGGGTGAAAAATGCTTGCATGTCGAGCCTCGGAACTTGCCGCGGCGACATCACGCACAGCTTGCCTATTCGGGCAGACGAGCGGGAGTGGAAGAACTTTCTGAACCGGCATCGGGGGTGAGAGGTGAACACAAAGGTAATTTAATTGATCCGCCGGGCTCTTAACTTGCATCATAACGTTACTGCCGCATGAAGCTCAGCATCCAAGCAACCATCGACTATCAATTCGACGAACCAACCGACGTGCTGCTCCAGCTCGAAGCGGCCAAAATCCCGGAACAAGTCATAGAGGCGGAAAAGTTGAAGCTTCCAGACTGCGAACATTTTGCTCGCGTTCCTGCGCAGGATGGCATCGGTGAGCGCATCTGGCTTCGGACGCAGGGCAGGCTCCAAGTCGACTACCGCGCAACCGTATTGGTGAACCGGCTGCTCACCGACTGTCGAACCTTGGAGATAGTCCCGCAACACCAGCTGCCGGGCGAGACGGTCCAATATCTTTTCTCTTCGCGATACTGCCCCTCAGACCGTTTCCATAGCTTCGCCCATCGCGAGTTTGGTCATATTGAAGGTGGCCGACGGGTTATCGAGATGCGTGACTGGATTCGCGATCACTTGGCTTACACACCAGGGTCCAGCGATGCGCAGACTACCGCGGCAGACACGTTCATATCCCGCGAAGGCATCTGTCGCGATTTCGCTCACCTGCTCATAACATTCGCGCGAGCGGCCGGGGTGCCAGCGCGGATCGCCAGCGTCTATGCACTTGGCGTCGATCCGCCTGACTTCCATGCGGTGGCCGAAGTCTTCTTGGGCGGTGAATGGCATCTGCTCGACGCTACAGGTATGGCCCGCGAAGCGGTAATGGCAAAGATCGGTGTCGGGCGCGACGCCGCGGATGTCGCGTTCCTGACGGCCTTCGGCGAAGCAAGGTTGAACGATCAATCCGTTCTGGTCGAGCTTGCGTAACCTGGGCAGAGCTTCCCGAATCGATCCAGCCCATGCAAATTCAGGGCATGTGTTCGCTCTACGACTTGATGTCCGACGACGAGGTTGGCGACTATTTCCGAGCGAACACCGCGTGGCGGGACGGGGTGATGCCGCCGCTGGCGTCGCTGGCGATCTATCCGGGCAAGCCGGGGCGGATCGTGCGCCTCCACGAGGGCGAGCGCGTACTAGACAGCGGACTGTGGGGCTATCCGACGACCCGGCCCCGCAAGGTCAAACCGAAGCCAGGCCAACCCGATTATGTCGTGGACTGGTGGCAAAACGCTCGGGAGCTCGATCGGCCGCTGTGGAAGAAGTCATGCGACACCGTATCTCATCGCTGCCTCGTACCGTTCACCCGCTTTTCCGAGCCGAAGGCTGCCGCCGATCGCACCGCGCCTGATGATCGCAACTGGTGGTTCAACATCGTCGATCGGCCTGTCGCTGCCTTCGCCGGGCTCTGGAAGGATGATCCCCGCTTCGGCAGGGTCTATTCCTTCATCACCACCGAGCCGAACACGATCGTTGGGGCCAAGCATCCCAAAGCCATGCCGGTGATCCTTGATGAAGAGGACTTCGACCGCTGGCTAACCGAGCCGTGGGATGAAGCGAAGGGGCTGGTGACTGCCTATCCCAGCCAGTTGATGACCGTCGCCTGACGGCGCTCAGTTCAAAGGCCCGGCCTCCGGTGGACGTTCCAGCGACTCAACGCGCTTCATAATCCTGATCCATGTGGACGAACCTTGGTGATCGCCGGCCATTAGCAGTTCGTCGGCGCGCATTGCGGCATGTAGTGCTGCCCCATCGCCATGTGTGCGCATGATTTGAAGTGCGCACGCCCAAATCTCTTTCTCGCCGATCGCCACAAAGCCCCTGTGAAAGTAGGATTTTACGTGCAATCTGAATCAGATGCGACGCGACTCGGACCTTATCCGCGCCATCCTTTTAGCAGTTGAAGCAGACGACAGATGCGACGTTCTGTGCATCCCCAAGCTTCCCGGCTTCCAGGATGACGCGATCGATTTTCACACTCGGCTGCTGGTCGAGCGGGGCTTTCTGGCGACCTACTACCCCGACCGGGCGAGAGGGCAGCCGTGGGCCTGCATCCGGCTGACATGGGCCGGTTATGACTTTCTCGACAATATACGTGACCCTGCCGTTTGGCGGTCGGTCAAGCGTGCAGCCAGCAAGGTTGGTAGCTGGTCGATCGATACCCTGGCCGCCGTTGCCAAGGCTATGATCCTCGCGAAGGTGGAGGCGCTGGGCCTCGCTGCCTGAGGCCGGCCCTCTTCCGATGGAGGAGGATGCCATGCTCACCGACGTACCGATAAAGGCCGCGCAATATGTCCGGATGTCCACGGACAAGCAGATATATTCGACCGCCTACCAGAAGGACGCGATTGAGCTCTACGCGGGCCTCCATGGATTTGAGGTCGTCCAGACCTACGCCGACGAGGGGCGCAGCGGCCTGAAACTCAAGGGCCGATCTGCGCTACAGAGGTTGCTCGCCGATGTGCTGAGCGACGATCCGGGCTTCAGCGCGATCCTCGTTTACGACGTTTCACGGTGGGGTCGCTTTCAGGATGTGGATGAAAGCGCGCATTATGAGTTCCTTTGCCGCAGCGCAGGTGTTCCCATCCACTATTGCGCAGAGCCTTTCCGCAACGACGGCAGCATATCGGCCTCAATCCTCAAAACCCTGAAGCGCGTAATGGCGGGCGAATATAGCCGTGACCTATCGGCCAAGGTTTTCGCTGGCCAGTCGCGCCTGGCGCGCAAAGGCTTCAAGATGGGCGGCGGTCGGAAGTTCGGCTTCCATCGAGTGATGGTTGGCGAAGACGGCGAGATCAAGGGCGTGCTGGAAAAAGGGCAATACAAGAACCTCCGCTCAGATCATGTCAGCCTCATACCTGGGCCACCCAACGAGGTAGCCACCGTGCAGAAGATTTTCCGGATGTGCGCTTGGCGCGGCATGGCCCCTAGGGAGATCGCATTGCGTCTTAACAGCGTCGGCAGCACCACGATCACCGGACTCCCGTGGAGCGGTATCCATATCGCGCATCTCATCCGTTCCGAAATGTACATGGGAGTCCTGACCTATAATCGACATTCCCGGAAGCTTGGTGGCGTGGAAGTGTTGAACGATCGATCAGACTGGATTCGGTGCGAGGGAGCGATCGAACCGTTAGTCGACGAGCGGACATTCCGGACTGCTAATCGGAGGCTATCGGAGCAGCAATGGAGCAAATCGGACGGGCAGCTGCTCAAGATGCTGGCGGACCTTCATGCCCGGATCGGCCGCCTGTCGGTGCGCGATACGCTCGCCCAGCACGGCTTTCCTGTGCCAACCACCTTCAGCCGGCGGTTCGGGAGCTTCAAGGCCGCGTGCGAGCGAGCCGGGTATACGCGGCCGCGCATACTTTACGCCTCAATACATCCGACGCTGCTGTACCGTGCGTGCGACTTACTCGATGATGCGGCGACGGCAATGCGCAATTCCGGCGCACGCGTGGAAATGAGCGAGCTCGACCGAACGCTGCTCGTTGACGGTCGCATCCGAATTGGTGCGACAATGGTTCGCCCATCGGCTTACGCCAAATACACGACGTGGAGGATACTATTCCGCGGAGGGTTCGATATCGACTTTCTGCTCGTGTCGCTGCTCGACAAATTTGATGGCATACAGCCTGGTTTCGCGCTGCTGCCAAAGTCGCGGTTCGGCGTTCAGGGGACGGCCTATATCTCCGAATCCCGACCCCGAGCCGCGAACAATCGTTTCGTCAGCTTGGCCGAGCTATATTCGATGGTCCTCGGCTAGGCTGAAACGCTGCCGCCGGATGATAAGGGCAGCGTCGGCCTATCTCACGGGCACTTCGTAAATTGCCCCTTCTTCGGCCCGCTCGTGAAGCGGCACTTCCCGGCCGCATCCTTGCTGACC